>Ga0307507_10001294_pt1 | contig 56066 bp, 40 predicted proteins | sample 7_EM_MG_FD_207223 | JGI IMG/M metagenome (GOLD analysis project Ga0307507, IMG submission 207223) | Populus trichocarpa ectomycorrhiza microbial communities from riparian zone in the Pacific Northwest, United States - 7_EM | ecosystem: Host-associated > Plants > Roots > Unclassified | place... | reverse complement strand
AATTTAAGCTACCCTATCCCGAAAACCAGTACCCCATATTACCCTCTACAGTCCTACCAATATAGCTCTAAATTATATAAATAGGGGCTAGTTTTATAGCTTTAGTAAAGGGCTATAAAATAAGGCCTTGTTTATAAAATATAAAGCTATATTAGTAAAGTTTTAAAGGGTGTATCGTTTTGACGGGGTGGGGGATGCGCGACGTTCGGCTCTAAGCGAGTCCACGATATTTCGCAAAAGACTGTAACAAGAATAGGAAAGTATAATTTTACCCAGTAAAAGAATTATCAAAATTACATATATATAACAATTAGACGCAGAGGATCTAATAGGAGGTATTATAAATAATAAAGGCCACTAAATTAAAAACGGGAATGCTATACCTCTAGTAAACAACTTAGAGATATAAGATATCTTTAAGGACGAAGATAAAAAGGAGGGGGATAGTGTTATAGACCTTATATTAGTAGTAGTACGGCTACTTTAGGAAGATATAGACGGACTAATAGTAGCAGCGCGAGAGGCATTAAAACTAGTTAAACTATAGGATAAGGGGTAACTAAGTCATATAATAGATTACGTTACTATTTTTGTATATAGGATCTGTAGGATCTGTAAGGAATGTTACGTACTAAATATACCTTACATACCTTACGTACTCAATATTTCTTAGGCGTAGTTTATATATTTAAAGGACTATAGTCCCTACCTAGATAGTTCTTCTCTTTATAGTAAATCTTAGAATATAATTAGAGTTAATCTATTAGGCAACTACTCTACTAGTTATTATTACATTATTAACTTCTTATTTACCTATATACTTAGCCCAATAACAAGTCCACCGTGGTATTTCCTATAAGGCTTTATTACAGAAATAGATATTTTAGAAAACTAGATTACTACCCTATTTATAAAAAAAATACTACTAGAACTATAAGTCCCCTATATATACCTATTTAACTTAAGCTAGCTAATAAGACATCTAACTTTAAGATATTTACTATATATATATATAACCGCACATATAATAGCTAAGGGCGTTATAGCTAAGGTTAAAACAAGAGCAATTAAGACCTTTTCCCTGTAACGCCTAATTTTATACCTATCTTCCGCGGGTACTATATAGGGCCGCTGCCTCGTTTCCCGCCCCCTAGGCCAACTAAGCTATACTAGCCTAGCCATAGCACTAGAGAACCAGATACGGCCTAACCTAGATAATATTAAATATACTTATGCCGTTAATTTTACCCAGTTCTATAAATAAAAAGGTATAAAGGTAATAAAGATTTATATAGCGAAGCTAGTAGAACTAGTTAAATAAGAAGAATACTAATAGCTACTTAAGAAGCTGCCTATAGGCCTAATAGAAGTACTAAACTTATTAAAAAGGTCTTTCTACCGGCTAATAGAAGGTAACTATATAATAAAGCCTATAAAGCGCTACCTCTTATTTCTATATATACTTACTAATAAGCTATTTAACTACCGCGATATGTTCTTGTTTACTTTATACCGGCATTTATTTGCTATAAGTATCTTATAGTTATATAGGTATGTATAATTAGTATATACACCGCATATTTAGTATATATAGTTTGTGCGGTCGCTAAAGGCAAATTGTGGCTACCGATGCGCATTCTATATACTACGGTATCAGGCATAAGTTTCGTTAGTATGCGTGGAGCTTGGCAAAATAATTCCATTTTTCTCATTGGTTACTTTAAAAGATTATCGCGCATCGATGGTCGGGTGGCCTGTCTTATCCTTGTCGATAATCCGTGTCGGGTGGGGCGTATTAATGGTACCGCCGACCTTTTTCCGGCGCTCCATCGGTGAGCTGCACGTCGCGTATGGCCCACCATAATGCGGCCGCTTTTCGTGTTCTCGATTGGCGCCTGCGAAGCCCAGCTTTGCATCACAGTGGGCCGCTTTGAGTTTCGATGCGGGCCAACCAGAATTCTGATAATGCCTGACTTGATGCGTTGGGCATCTCAATCGGTTCGGCTACAGTCAGCCACTCAGAAGTTTGTCCAAATAGCCCGAGCCACTTTCATGGTGTGGGTATTTTATGTTGAGCCTTGTCCAACTTGGAAGCTCGCAAGCAGCTCATATCGTGGCTTCAGCCTGATCGCGTCCAACATCCAGTTCAACATGGACGAAGACAGGCACGACTTAAAACCTGGGGCCGAAGTGACGGTCTACCAAAGCGACAATGTGCCTTCCGATGAATCAATCCAGGGCCAAAAGCATTCTGCGGTCGCCTTCCAGAGCGAAAGTGCCGCAACCGACGAATTACTCCAGGACCGGAAGCCTTCCCAGGCCGAACAAGGAAGCTCTCCACAACAAGCTCGATGTCTCACGTCTCGCTCCACCATAACTCGTGCCTTAATCGATTTCGCAATGTTGATAGTACCCATATACTTCCTTTCATTTGGACTGCTGGTGTATTCAGCACGAGAGCAACCCGCCGATCAAGTACTGAATGGTCAATTGGCTGCAAGGTTGTCGGAAATCGCGAAAGTCGTAAGTTATCTACCATAATTATTCACGAACTGGAACTAACTTCATTCAGAATGGAACAGTGTTCCCAATTGTCTTCGCAGCAATTGTGAGCAATTTCCTTCGAGCGCTTGCAGCCTTCCGACTTGAAAAGGGCGCTTCGGTGTTATAACTGGACCATATACTGAATAGTCGGAGCCCATTCAGCGCATTAACAACGGCCTACAGTTTGAAAACGGCAAATCTTACCACTTTATTATTGATAATACTTTGGGTACTTTCACCTATCGGAGGTCAGGCAAGCTCTCGAGTTGTGGGGACAGGACCGCTCTACTCAAACGTTACCCAAAACTTTACGTATCTTGCTTTTATGTCGGATTTCACGAACGAGGGGGTTGGATCCACCACGGCAAACCTTTTGGAGCCCATTAATGCCATATTTGAGTCTGCAATATCCAGCTCTTTTTCATTGACCTCGCCGCAAGATCTGTCCGGTAACGTCAAGATCCCCTACTACGAGTATTTGAACGCATCGTCCAATAGTGGTTCCACTTGGCAACAGGTGCCAGATGACGATAGTGTGCCTTGGAGCTCGCTTACAGGACTTCCCATACTTGGACTTCCTTCCAACGGAACATCCCGATTCGTGCTCAGCACCGGGTATATGTTGCCGGACTGCAAGGTCTCAATCGGCGACGCCCCGGGTTTCGTGATCGGCTACTTAGAGCTTCAACACTGGAGATATTGGAGTGGCGGAACCTTCGCTATCAATGTCACCGAAAGTAATAGCAATTTTACCTTCACATCTTTATCATTGGACTCTAGCAGTTCCCGTCCGGTTCTGACAAACGCTAATTGCACAACGAAAATGAGCTACGTAATGGTCCAGGTTGAGTGCTCGGGCCACACCTGCCGTAGTTTGGCAGTTAAACCTTCCACGGAACTCCCATCCCACAATCTCCGTCCATGTGAAGAGTCCACATGTACGCCGCTTGATGGTGCGGGCCAAGAGGGTACTGAGTACCAGTCTTTCTTCGCGAATCTGGTAAACTCTACAAACCAACACGCAAACTGCGACACTACCGAATGTATTCCAAGTATTATTGAAGGGTATCTTGCGAACCCGCAAAGCCCATTCCCATTATCAATAACTCAAGCTCCAATCGCGATCAGCGATCAGCTAATGTCCCAACGGCTGGGTCAGATACTCAACACATACTGGATAGACAGTATTGCGCCGTTTGCTGTTTCCGGAAATTTCACTATGCCAGCAAAATCAACGACCCCGTATAATCCCGCGACGTACAATGTCGATAGTTCCATCGCAACTATTGAGACCTACGTTACGGTGATCACATGCGACACCCCCTGGTTTGCTGCTCTGATATTAATATCCACTCTCCTACTCCTTATCGGCATTGCTACTGGAGTGCTGAACATGCGCCGCCGTGGCCCTAATATTCTGGATAGCTTCAGCACGCTGATTCGAGATAGCGTATACTGCCTCCCAGAACTCCCGAACGGATCATCCATGGAGGACGGATTTGATCAATCTAAGCGCTTGCGGGATGTAATTGTTCGACTAGGAGACGTGAAACTTGATGATTATGTTGGTCGTGTTGCTGTTAGTGTTGTCAATGACAAGTCTTACGTTGGGAGACTACGTCCAAACAGAGAATACGACTGAGATTCAGATACCCAAGTGTTTGTTAATTGGAATTATCTAGCAGTCAAAGATAAGGAATTTGATGCAGTGGGCATTCGCCACATATTTTGAACCAAACCCAAGAGCATGTATAATGGAGTGACGAAATTGGGCAGGGAATTCAATCTCCGTATTCTAACCCAATCAGGTCTGAGTAGCTTCTTCCCATAAACTTCTCTGTATTGGGCTAATTATTATCCTGGTTGGAAAAGTCAACGTATTCGGGTTCCTTAGTCGGTTTTTCTGGCTACTGCTGTTGAGTACTCATTCCCGAGTTGGTCCACCACCATAGTTACCGTTTCCGTCATGAATTTTGCGAATCGTGCATACGTCGATATGGGTCTGCCGTCTAATCTCGTAAGCACTTCCCACACGGGCGCCTGTGGCATCGACCACTTACTCACGGCAGTGTAAGAGATGGACGGATCGAGGTTGGATCGGGATCCATCAATCCACTAATCCACGCCTAATCCATTGGTGGCGTTGTTGAGGCAACGTCGTAATGCATTGATCACTATACTGACCATTAGATAGCGTAAAAGGGGTGAACTAGTGTATCTATGCGTTAAATAGTTAGATAGCAGTAAAAACAATAAGTCTCTTACCTCTTATTCTTATTCTTACTATTAACTATGCCTCTAAAGCTAAGAAAGAAGAAGGCTGTTGCCAAACTACCTTTACCACCTCCACCACCACCACCTCCCTTAAACGTACCTCTACACCTCCAACCACAAGATAGCCCTACCTGGCAGCCTCACCACCGTACCGCCTGGTCTCCCAACTTATTAGATATAGTGGTAGGGCCAGAAGATTAAGTCTCCAGTATAACTGAGGCCAATTAATCTATTATAATTTAAATAACGCCAACGTCTAATTCTGATACATCCGAGATCTTAACTCTTATAACAGCGCTAACGTTTAGTATATTTAGCGCTGATTGGTCTGCTAAAGCGCGCGCTAGTAAGGCTCCTCCTAAAGATAAGAGTTAGTTTAATTAGTCCTAGGTCAACTGGAACAGATTACCTAGCTATATTATCCCAATCTCTAAAGGCAACGGTAAGCTCTCCTCCCTAATCTGGTGGTTAGGCATACTAATAGAGAACCATAAAACTAGTGACTGGTGATAGCTCCATAAGGAGTGTTATTGTAAGCATAGTATTAAGACCTACTCCCGGAACGCCTATAAAGGAAGCTCTAATATTATAAAGTATATTTAAGTAGTCTATGGTCGTATATTTAATAAGAAGGGTAAGGAGGTGCCGTACGCGTTAAAGTCGATCTCCGCACTTAAAGGTCTTAATATAAATAATCACCAGGAGCAGCAGGTTCTTAATAAGTTGGCGCGTGCGTTTAATAAGAAGATATTTAGGCGGCTTCTTATTTAATAGATCGTCTATAATAACATGTCTTTTAAGTAAGTTAATAGGCCGGTCTTTTATAAGTTTATTAAATATCTATTGCCTCAAGCAGTAGAGTATATGCCTAGTAGATAGCATCAAGCATTTTGGTCATGTCTGGATAACGCTTGCGCGAGAACCGAATTGCGGACTATATTCAACCCTAAACCTATACTCCCATTCCAAGTCTATCTACACGACCGATCCCAGTTTACTCCGGTCCAGCCTGGCACACTCATCTCATCCTCATCCAATCCTAAGAATCCCAGATCCAAATCCAAGCTAAACTATCTGAAGACGCACTAACTGACTCGCTGCGGATAGAGGACAACAACCAGCGCACATGAGAATTAATAATACCAATAGAAAGAACCTCATTTATCTTTACGGTACCCAACCGACCTCTGAGGAGGAAGTATAAAAAGATAAATGCCACTAGTCATGCCGACAGTAAACCACCAATTGGAAAAGCGGATAAAATTTTAGAGAGACAAGAATATTTCGATAGATAAGCAGGGGAGGAACAAACGTATTTCTGGTTTGTAATACGTCATAATGAACTTATAGAGGTCATGGTTCTAGGCCTGATTCGCCTAACGCCAGGGTGAGCTACTACCTCGCCTGCGCTCCCCACTACCGGCGTTGGAACCGCCTCGACCCTCTTCTAAGCTGCGGCGGGAATTTGCGCCTAGCTCACTCATAGTGAACAGAAGAGGCTCGTCGTCATCGAGAGTAGCTGCACGAGAACTAAAGCTGTACCGGGAGGTACGCTCACCGGCTGCCGCGGTAGCCGCGAGGCTAGAGGAAGAGCCATGGGCTGATGATAGACCTCGTCCTCTAGCGTTATCACGAGGGAAGCGGCTGCGGCTGGAACGAGGAACTTCTGAAGTAGAAGGACGAGCGCCTTCTTCACCAGATTCTGGCCGGCTAGAGAGGGGATCGACTATTACGTCGGCTCGCTCTGTCTCTATGACGCCTTCACTGAGCGGCGCAGCTGTTGTTCCACCAGCATGGAGCACATGATGCTGAAGAAGCTCGCTGAGGCTTAAGTCCACACCGGCATCCCGTTCTCTCTGCCTCTCTCTCTCTTCCGCAGGCAAACTGGCGCTACGGAGGCCAAAGAGATCGGGCTCATCCTCGAGGTTGCGGTTCTGTTGAGCTACCGAATTGGATCTTCGGGTATAATTCCAGGGCCGGGGTGAAGATGGGATGTCAATTGCGGTGGTGGCTTGTTCTCCATTCGTGCCCTGGGTTGAATCTCTTGTCTGGGCCGGTTCCTGCGCTTGACGGGGTGAATGGCTCGGGCGACTGCGACTTCGGCGGGGCTCGTATTCGATAATACTGTTTGCACTTAAGCGGGATGGTATTGCGGGTGTGTGAGGCGTATGCGGTGAGATAGGCTTTCCTGGCGAGGATGATGTAGACACGGAAGTTCCTGCAATCATTTGAGGGACACTCGATAGCTGGCGGCTAGACGACGAAGAAGAACGGTGGAGTAGAAGTGACGATGATAGAGAATCGGAAAGCTGAGCATTAGAATCCCGCATACGTTGATATTTTGAGAGTTGCGCTGTGGTTCGTTTCATAGACGCGTCACGTGACGCATTGTCACTACGGTTAAAACTCTTAAGTTCTTTCTTTTGCTCGAGAAGCTTCAGGAAGTCCGAAATGTTTTCATCGTCAGTCTTGATAGAGCCTGAGCTGGCCCCTTCCCCTTCATTTAAAATATCCGAACCTGGTTGAGCTGAAGATGCCATGCTTCCTTTCCCACTGCTCAAGTTATCGTCTTCAGTTTTACTTCCACCACCGGAGGAGAACCTGCTTCGCCTATGCCCGAAACTGCTGCTGTAGCGGTTAATGGGTGCTGGCTTGGGTGAGCTAGAGGCAGAAGAAGCAATAGCAGTTTCGTTAGGCAAAGAGGGGGCCCTTAGAGCAGCTTGAGGAAGGGCTGTCAAAGATGTACGATTTCGAGGCTGCAAGAGAGGATTCACGTTTGAAGTTCTTCCCAACGAACTTCCAGGTGATGGCGGAACCTGGGGGCCAGGTGCTGGAGACGAAGATAATGAGCCCGCTTTAAATGGTTGGAATGACACAGATGTCCGTCTTTGGTAGGCCGGTCCACCCTCAGCAGATCGTAGGGAAGATTTGGACCCTTGCGCAGTACGGTGATCTGGAGGAAGCTTCTGTAGAGGAGAATCTGTTGGTGACTGTAAGGGCATATCCCGAGCGGCTCGAAGGGCTGACATTGGACTTGCTCCGGTGGCTGGTCCAACCTGGTGAAATGTTGACAGGCTTCCGTACGCTTGACCTCGGTCCGGCGTGTTCTGAGAATGAAGTCTATTCACAGGTAGCGATCCAGGCACTTGGCCAATCTCTTGCGGACGACTGCCCAGCGACGGTTCGAAATAGTGATCGTCCATTCCCATAAAATGCGAGCTTAGGAGGGATTCGGCATCATCCACTCGGAAATCGCAATTCGTACGGTACGTAACAGAGATGCAGAACGGTCCGATTGGGGAATTTGACGGCGCAAAAGTCTGGCTGTCAGTAACATTTTCTGAAGACGGGTAGAGCGGTACATCTAACGTATCTCGCCGTGGGCTTTTGAAATCGTCATTGGAAATGCGATAATTTAGCTTCAATGATGGGTGGTTTGCGGGTTGTTTTGCCATCCGACGATAATACTTCCATGCTGGAAGGAATCGGGTACAGGTGTAGAGCGATCGAAATAGGACAACGGCTTTTTTGTAGACATTCGGAAGCGGATCCTTCAAATCAGACGATGGTACGGAGTTTTTATCCCCTATTTGGATCCTCCATCGCTCCAGCACAACTTGTGTGGCTTTACCCATACGACTCGGTGGACGTGCAGTAGATTCAGCAGGGGGGTTAAGTGCTTCGGCAACGTCCCATCGCTTCCCGAATTCGTCAATAACAACCAACGTCTGACTATTGGTGAGATCCTTCATGTCTAGATATACCTCTATGCAAAGAGGAGGTGGCCTTTTCTGCATTGCATCCATCGTTCTCCACTCCATCATATCTTCTATAAGAACATCTGTGTCGTCGAGGACTACGTTGAACTGCAACACAAATTAGCCTTGGGCTTAAGCCAGATGAGTAGCGTATGCCGACGTACCCATTTGTTTTGCCTGAGTTCCTCATTCCTGTTGAAGCTTTGAGGAAGCATCACCCTCGAGGATATGATTGTGAGTGCGGATTTGATGAAAAATTGCTGAAGCAAAGTATAAGTATTTTTAGTGGGATTAGAAGGCACTAATTTTTTTTGGCAATAGTAGAAACGTACCTGAATTATTTGGTTTGTCCTTTGGTAATCCCTCTGGTCTACTTCTGACATTTGTTCGGTACGATCGATTATCTCGCCGTCACCTTCCTCGGCGCCTCTGTCACCGTATGGGCCTGTATCCGGGTACGTTGAGGTACGTTCTGTGGTTGTATCCCGCTGATTGTTCGTTCTTGTGGGGTTGGTTTGTAGGGAGTTGGCTGCCGAGGCCGTCCTCGGCGACGGGCGTGGGTGTTGATGCATGGTGCAGCAGGGCGATCAGGGTAGTTATAATGTTTTTGGGTAGCAAGTTACTGTGGCTATCGTTGAGAAGACCACCAGTGGATGCAAAAGGGAGCAATTATCGCAGTTGCGGATGAAAAGTGTGAGTACTGATGGAATCCATCACGAGAGCAGCGGGTCGCGGGTCGCTATCCAGGGCCCAATCGAGACAGCACAGCCGGGAAAAGTCAGATAGATGGCTTCAGCAGACAAGAACACGCGAGGTGAGTCTTATTGAATGCGGAGCTCAGGCAACAGCCATGGTCTGCTCTGTATAGGTCCTAGTTCGATGAGAAACTGCCTGCCTCAGGCGGGAGATAAGGTTGAGGACCCTGTTGGAGAAGGCCGTTGGGTTGCAGGATGTCGCTGGAAAAGGGCGCAGGAGTAGACTCGGGGTGGCGCTACGGCTGTTGGAGTGTCAAAGGGGTCAAGAAGGTGGTTAAGGCTTCATGTGACTCCTTCGAATGACGCCGAGAATGACGCCGATGACTGATAGCAGGATGACAGAGCTGGAACAGGTGCTGCGAAGTGTTTCGTAGCAACAAACACAGAGACAATTGATGGATAACGATGCAGGAGGAGTGGGTTTGACAGAGGGCTGGCAATTTAGCAGTGTGGGCAAGGCAAAGGAGATTTGGGTCTGGTTGCTGTGAACAGGGCTTGAGCTTTCCAAAGCTTCCAAAAGCTGGGGCGGCGACCGGCACTGAAGCCGCCGCAGGACGCTAAAGGGCACGGCAAGGCTCCCAACGCCAGCGATGAAAACCACTGAGAATTGCTGAAAGGCTGCCAACCACCGCCACGACAGAGAGAACCCGACCTGCCCATCCATAACTTGACGCTTCCCCGGTTCCACTAACTTAAGCACCGGTCAAAACGTCCGCCAGAGATGATATGCGTGCATCAAACGCCAGCGAAGCCATGGCCTAGCCATGACCTGGTCCCGTGAAAACTTGCTGCACCGCATGAACATTGAGCAACCCTGCCCGCGTCCTATTGGCCTCTCACGTCGCTACTGGTGGGCTAATCACAGCATCTTCACCCTCCTCCACCGCGGCTGCCTTGACCACGGCCCCTTTGTCGAGCAAAAGTAACTGTCTGCATTCGGCAAAGATCGCATTGAATTGTCGTAGAGGCCTGAAAGCATCATCTCATATAAAGTGTCGGGAAACCTCTGCAATTCCCATTGGTGAAGTCCTTGGTTGCCTTGAACGCAAAGCCCGCCACACCCTCATTGGACGGGGAGAAAGAAACAGATGGGATCTACAAATAAAATGCCCTAGCCACAGCTCTCAGACGATAATTGATGCCATGCAATGCTTTCTGCTGATTAATACACCGCATATTGGCCTATGGCTTTGATTTCGACTCTATACCCAAAAGGCAAGATGTCAATGGAACCAACTCAGAGACCACCGAGGGGAGGTTGACGTCCATGGAACTTGTTGCATTTGCGCAAGGCCTAGGGGCACTTCACTACCCCCAATCAGGACAATTGTAGTCGTGGAAGCTTGTCAAAGGCTTCCCAAGAATCGCTCAAGCATTGATGATCTGGGGTTTGGTGGGTTTTGTCTTAGAAGAGGGTGTCTATTCCGATGGTGTTCTTTCCAGAGATCTGGTGGAGGTCTAGACCAATCGTGCCTGACTCGAAAACGAGGCGAAACCCCCCCGAATGCTATACATTCTCCCGGGATATTAAGTGATTCGTGTACCAGCTACTTGTTCCTAAGGTGTGTGCTGACAACATTGAAGACCCGGAATCCCTTCAATGCTGTAGAGGGATGGTCCTGTACAGAACGTTCCCTGTCGTTCATGTTGAGCGGTCCGTAACCATAGCACGATACGTACACGTACGAAAAAGGGTCTCCATATGGCGTAATCCGGGGAAGTAGCCCTTCCGATAGGTCGTGGAGCTCTTCACCGTATCATACTAGTACATGCGCTATTGATAAAGGCTTCACCGGAAGGGCCATTTTTTTTATCGTTCCCATGCGTCATGAGTTTTGGATGAGTATCTGGAGCACTCCAAGTCTACATATACAGAGGACCTCTGCCGTTTTCTTGAGTATCTGAAGGTATCCGTAAGCGCATATATTAGGTCACATCCCATTGAGTGGACGCTGTAGCAACGTAGAGGAAATATAGCTAATAGCTGCTTGAGAGTGTGAATTCGGCAACACTCTACCGAGGTCCTTTGGGTATATTGTAGTCCAGGGCATGCCGATCATATATTCGAAAGATATTCCACGGGCTCCCCTCAATGAATCTGCGCGATGGGATCGACAGCTTTGAAGAATGATGCCAAGCATGATTCGCCGCCAATCGCAGCGGAGAACGTGCGCATACAGGAGAAGCGTCAACAACATTGCTAGGAGAAATAGAATACTCCCTTACTCCCTTGCTATTGAAATTTCCGAATTTCCTTCTTTGTGTTCATTTTGTGCTGTTCACGAGGGTCATGGAAGAACAAATCCTGCCAAAGTACAAGCCCACTGGGAGCTACTCGCTCCTTGATTGGCTGGAACCCCAACCTCTGGAATGATTACTCGCAAAGCTCCTTTCGCGCATCCAACCACTCTACCCCTCCAAGACACTCTCGAGCAATACCTGGCCATTCATCAGTACTTCATAAAGCCCCCGAAAGTTTCAGACCACATTCTGAATCTACTGAGTCACTGCGACCAAAAATCACGTTTGAAATCTAGCGCACACGTTTCGTCGACACTGTCCTCAACAGCACCCGAAGTCAACAACCACATCTGCGCAGAAGCTGAGGAATATCACCTTTGAGTACCAGGGCGATACCGACTCTGCGATCCTTTTTGAGCTCTCGTCTCACGAATCCCGCGGTATACTTTCAACGTCTCAACCCCACCAGCCTACGCACTTCGCCACTTGTTCTTGTCAGCAAGCACTTGCAGGTGGCAGGGTTTTTTTTCCCTCGGAGTTTTCCTCAGCTTCGCACCTAGCACCTTTAAATAGGCTTTGGCTCATCGTGGTCATAGCGAGGTGCAATTTGCCGGAGCGACAGGATTACTCGAGCTCGTTTCCAACACATGAGCGGATATCTTTGGAAATACTTCCTCGAAGATGACGTCGACAATTTCCGACAAGTTGTGGGAAATGCCGGTCATAATACGCATCTGGGAACACAGAAAGGCTTTGTGGGCTGGCAGGGAGGAAGTTTTGGAGCCGGCCTAAACAGCCCTAGCAGTTTTGGGAGCTCTCCAACGCTGACCAGCAAAGGGCGGAAGAGCATGGGTTTCTCCAACGTATCTTTAACCCGATCAGATGTCAACAGTAGGGATGCTACCGGTCTTACGATTTTACATCATGCCGCATCTTCTACATCTCACAACGCAATCGGCTTTGCGCAAGCTCTCTTGGAACATCCACTGACTGATCTGTATATTCCAGACTTAGAAAATGGGTGGACTGCGCTTCATAGGGCTTTCTATTTTGGCAACGTAGCAATCGCACACCTAATACTAAACCGAGACACTCAGGATATCCTTGGTCATGGGACAGGCGGAATAAATCATCACGCTAGAGGTCTTGTAAAGATCAAAGACAAGGAGGGATATGGCCCTCTAGATCTATTCTCCATGACAATTAAAGATCGGCCTCTCAGACTAGATGAAACTCAGACTCATGACTCGGATTCGGAGAACAATGACGACGGCGTCGCGCATGGTGACAGCGGGGATAGAGACGATGGGACAACCAAAAGGAGGTTGATACGACCCCTGGTTAATCTTGAAGGTGACGAGGTGTTCACTTTCGGGAGCAATAAGAATGTCACCCTTGGTTTCGGCGATGAGGACGACCGGCAGTTTCCCGAGCGCATTACGATTCGAAGACCTGACCATCTTGTGCAAAGATTTTACAGAGAACATCGGGAAAACCAAATTCGGATGTGGGCTTCTATGAATTTGCCTCTTGCCGAGTCAGCGTCGCTTCAGCCAAAGGCCATCACCTCACTCCCGACCATTATCCGAAACACACCATTGGCAATACAGGACATACAGATGTCGAAGCTTCATACGGCAGTTCTGACAACTGATCCTGAGTCCAATCTGTACATGTGCGGACACGGGCCTGGAGGTCGACTTGGAATCGGCAACGAAACTACCCGATATCAGTTTGTGTGTATTGAAGGTGGCGCCCTAGCACAGAAGAAGGTAGTTGCAGTTGCGCTAGGTCAAAATCACTCTTTGGCTATATCAGATGAAGGAGAGATTTTCTCATGGGGAAACAATGCATTCGGACAGCTTGGATATAGCCTGCCAAAATCGAACCTGAAGGACGAAGATCCTATCCAGACTCTGCCGCGTCAAATATTTGGGCCCCTAAAGAGGGAACTTGTGATCGGCATCGCAGCATCCCGCATCCATTCCGTTGCGCATACAACCAACTCACTCTACACTTTTGGCAAGAATGAAGGCCAGCTCGGTATTGTAGACTCGGACGCTCGTTCTCTTGAAGTTCAAGTTACACCGCGTAAAATCGCTGCATCGCTCTTTTCATCACCCATCACTTCCGCTTCAGCAATTGATGGAGCTACTATCTGTTTGCTTGAAAACTACGAAGTCTGGGTCTTTGCAAACTATGGTTATGCTAAGCTGGCCTTCCCATTGGACGGATTCACCAATTATTTCTTGAAGGCTAGCTTCCTCACAACTAAGTATGACACTACGCCGAACAGGATATGTAAAATCACGTCGGGAGGCGACACTATTTGTGCACTGTCTAGCTCTGGCGAAGTCTTTACTGTGGCTTTAAGCAGACGATCTGAGTCTAGTCAGGATGCGAACATGTCCACAACTAACCCAAGCAAAATTCGTGGTGCGTTATCTCAACCGCATCGAATATGGTCTGCGAAGAAATGCCATATGGCTGCTAGGGATGTGGATGTTGACCAGGACGGATCTATTGTTCTGACGACAGAAGCAGGAAGCGTCTGGAGGAGGACGAAGAGAGCAACCATCAAGGACGCAAGCGCTGCGGGAACCGGGGAGTACAAGCCAAAGGACTATAAATTCTCAAGAATACCAGGTCTCACTAGAGTGATTGCTGTAAGAGCGTCCGCTTATGGAGCGTATGCCGCGGTCCGCAAAGATTGCGATGTGACAAGAACCCAGATCGCAGTGGATGAGCCAACTCTCTGGAAAGATTTAACACCACTTCTGCCATTCCGTGATCTCGCAAATTATGAAGAGGACTCTGATGATGAAAACCCGAGTCCCCGTTTCTGGCCTTCACAGGCCGAGTCGCTTAGAAAGCGAGTTTTTAAATCCAAACATCTTGAGACTGAAGTTGCAGACATTATTCGTCGAACTCTCAACAGCGACGACATTGCATACGACATAGATATAGGGACCAACGTTTCAGATGTGCGCATGCCTGCTCATCAGTTCATCTTTTCCGGTCGTAGCCCTGTTCTAAGGCAAGGGTTGGCTAAACTTCATGAAGGTGGTAATTTTAATATCCCGGACGTTCTTACTGTTAATTGTGATGGCGATGGACGAGCATCACTCATCTTCCAAGGTTTTGATTTCCTCACAATATTCAACCTGGTCTTGTATGTCTACACGGATTCTGTTATTGATTTCTGGCATGTCATTCGGCAATTCCCTAAGATGGCTTTCCGATACCGCCAAGTTCGGACTGAGCTCATGAGGTTGGCTTCCCGGCTTGAGCTACGACAACTGGAGTCTGCCGTACGACAGATGATCAGCCCAAGGCGATCTCTGAACCTGGATATGGGCCTTGCCATTAACGACTCTACTTTCTTCGATGATGGTGACGTCCTAGTAGAACTTGCAAATGACGACGAGTTTCAAGTCCATTCTGCTCTCATCTGCCAAAGATGTCCTTTCTTCCAAGGTCTTTTCAAAGGCCGAGCAGGAGGTCAGTGGCTTGCAGGCCGGCGCAATCTCCTTGAAGAACCCTCCGATACCATCACCGTAGACCTCAAGCATATTGGCCGAGATATTTTCCAACTGGTCGTACGACATATTTACGCGGATGCTGGGGAAGAGTTGTTTGACGACGTTGTTAGCGAGGACCTCAACGACTACCTTGCTTTGGATGAGCTACTAGATCATATCATGGATGTCATGGGAGTAGCAAATGAGTTGATGTTAGACCGGCTGTCTCGAATATGCCAGAAGATGATAGGGCGTTATGGTAGGGGTAAACTCTTGCTCTGCAGACTGTATATGCTGACCATTTAGTGAACGCTCGTAATGTTTGCCAACTTCTTAATGCCATCGCTCCTAGTTCCGTAGCTGAATTCAAAGATGCCGGCTTGGAGTACGTATGTCTTAGCCTGGAGGCGGTCTTACAGAATGGGTATGTGATGTCAACGCCCCCTGAAGTTGTATCTAACATCAAATCTATAGATCGCTGGACGAACTTGATAAGGATCTTCTACTTGAGCTCAATCAAGTCGTACGAGACAATCAGCTTGTGTACTTACCATTTGCTAGGAGTGGGAGAGCGGAAGCTCTTCTTTTGGAGAAGCACCCGGAGCTTGCAGAGAAAATAGACCGAGGGAGACGTGCCAAGATCGATTCGATTGTGCTTTCGAACAAGTTTTCTGAAGGAGATGGGGCCGCGTTAACCTCATTTAAAGCTCAAAGCCTGGAAGAAATGTCTGCCTCCCCTCTGCGACAACGAGCTCGCAGGAAAGCCTCCAAGGAATCAAGGCCGGAACCCATCAGCCCTGGTCTTACCCCTGTTTTGAAGGGGAAGAATTCTTTGGCAGATCTCATATTTGAGATGTCCGACGAAGAGGGTGATTCACCTGCAAAACGATCTGGAAGTCAAACGCCTGGCGAGAATGACGCTCTGTTTGATGGACTTGATGGACAGGTTTCGGCCGTAGGTTCTCCGAATGAGTCCTGGTTAGAAATTAAAAGGAAAAGACGGTCCTCTTCTCAAGGTCTTGATATCGACAATTTATCCCCACGCCACTCGATTATATCAGGTCGCTCAGGAACAGTCCAAGAAGCGAAGATTCCAGGACGACCATGGGGTGCGGCACCTTTGAATCCGACAAAGCTAGATATGAGGGATATTATGGCTCAGACATCTTCAGACCGACCGTCTAATCTCAGCATCGGGTTCTCAGCCGAAGCCAAAACAACAGAACGACCGGTAGGGTATTTCACAACGAAGATGTCACAGAAAGAACGGAAGCGCCTGCAGCAAACTCAGCAGCTCGGGCAGCCAAGTGCACCAAGTGGCACTGAGAAACCACAACCTGCTCCACCTACAGTATCACCATGGCATGCAGTCTCTTCCGAACGCAGGGGAGGCCTAAGCAGCAGCCCCGCTTTGTCTCCAACACCACAAAGCTCCTGTCCGGCCAGCACGCCACAACTCACGATGCGCCAGACCGTCGCCAACAGCGGGCCGCCATCCAGGCAGAAGACGCCACAGCCGCCCCAGCAAACCCGCAGCGTCTCGAACCCCAGCAGCAGCACTCCGCAACGGCCAGGCTCCTCTTCAGCCTCCGCCGACTCAACAGCCAAGCCCATCCCAACCCTCCACTCGATCCGTCACGCCCCCCAGCCCGCCCACGCGCACTCCCCAACCTCGCCAACACAGCACCTCTCCATCCCGGCTATCCTGTCGCAGCAGCAGGCCGAGAAGGACGTCATCCGCGACGCGGTCGCCAAGCGCAGCCTGCACGAGATTCAGCAGGAGCAGGAGTTCCAGGAATGGTGGGACCAGGAGAGCCGGCGCGTCATGCAAGAGGAGGAAGTGAGGAGGCGAGCTGAGGACCGCGAGAAGACTGGTCGCGGGCGCGGCAGGAGTGGCAGGGGAGGCCGCCGCGGTGGACGGGGCCGCGGGAAGAAGGGCGATGGCGAAAGCGGTAATGGCGCCGCTGCGGCTGTGTCAGCTGAGGGAGAGGCTGTGGCGAGTCCTGCGAGTGTGAGGCAGGATAAGGGGGAGAGGGGTGGGAAGGGCAAGAGTAAAGGGGCGCGGGGTGGTAGGGGTGGTGGTGGTAATAGAGGTGGTGGAGCGCCGGCGCATGCGAGGGAGGGGAATGCGGCTGCTGTGGCAGGACAGGGGCAAGCGTCTTGATGCGTTACTTTGGTTTAATTATCGACGTTTCTTGTATATGTGTATTCTCTCCGTACATATTTGGTGGACACCTTAGAGCAGTAAAATGCTCGTCCGGTCTCGCGACTTAATCACCTCTCAGCCTGAGCAATAATATAATTCTAAGACACTGGCGACTGAGGATTTGGTGACCTGTAATCACAAGATCCCATAGTTCATTTACGGGTCCTGTATTCTTGAAAGATTTTTCTGTATGTACGTGTATTTGTATGTACTTCGCCATATCTTGTTTGAGATATGCCCGTTCTCCCAAGTGGCCCCGATTTCGGACCTAAAAGTACATGCCGCAGGCGTTGTAGAGCAAGCGTTGGATAGTAATACAAACCACGGCACTAAAGCCATGATATTTCGATCCGTTCCCCTCCATTATTACGCCAGCCAGTCCAGCACCAGCAAAACGCATAGATAACCCGGAAACCCGCCACGGAGCGTCGAAAGCATATATACCATTTTAGAATCTTCTTAGCCTCTCATTCTCTCACCCTCCTCCAAATCCACCGGACGAACCCCCAGCCCCAACCTACCCCCCCCCTACCGCCCCGGACAAAACGCGCCGATTCCGCTTCACGAGCGCATTAACCTTCTTTTCCAACTGCTCCGCCTCGCGCCGACTCTGCAGCATCGCCTGCTCCGCCTCCTCAACCCCCAACACCCCGCCCGCGCCTCCTCCACCCCTGCCCCCACCACCGCCACCACCCTCCCCACCGGTCCCAGTGCCCGTGCCCGTGGACGCAGGCCCGAACGTCGTCCCGCCCACCCCTGCCCCGACCCCCACCAGCGCCTCGAGCCCCTGCACGACATAACCCCCCAGCACCTCTGCCGCGAACACGCCCAGGTTTTCCAGGTCCGGGATCGGGAGCGCGGTTGTAGCGCCGCTGCCGCTGCCGCTGCCGGTGGCGAGTTTGGCGGCGCTGAGGAGGGAGGCGGTGGAGGTGGAGGATGGCGGAGGAGGGCCGACACTGGGTTGCTGTGGCTGATGGTGATGGTGATGGTGGTGGTGGTGGTGCGCGCTGTGCAGCCCGCCGCTGGAAGCCGGGTCGGTGGCCGGCAGGACCCATTGGTTCAGGTAGCCTAGGGCGTCGTCAAAGGACATGTGGTGTTTCTGGGCGGCGGCGGACTTGGCGGTGGCGGCGGCGGCGGCGGAGGCCGAGGAGCCGGCGCCAGCGCCAGAGCCGGAGCCGGATGCTTGCTGCTGCTGCTGTTGTTGTTGTTGCTTGCCGAGCTTCGCGCCGGCCTCTTTCAGCGCCGTGGCAATGGCGGGGAGCACATCGGTGCGGAAGTCGCCTCCGTTGCTGCCGCCTCCTCCGCCCCTCTTGGCTTTGCGCCCGCCAAGCGTGCCTTGCGTGTCTGCGGCGGGCTTGCGGCCGCTTGCGTTGCGCGGCCGCCAGCGCCCGACGCCGCGGACTTCTTCGACTCGCTTCTCGAGCTCGAGGACCCGCTCTTCGAGCTCTTTGCTTAGGCCCCACAGGAATTTGCCTTGCGGCGTGATGAGCGTGCGCGAGGAGGTTTTGCCGTCGTCGCCGCCGAGGTGGACGGGGAGTTTCTTCGTGAGCGCGTCGAGGTCCGCTTCTGAGAAGTGGATCTTTAGGTCTGGCGGCGAGGGCATGCCGTTCGTGTCTGCGCAGGGAGAGACTGGGGAGGCAGTGCGGTGGGAGAGGGACGAGGAGAGCGGTTTGAAGAACTCGAGGGTTGAGGCGAGGAGTTCGCCTGTGCGCTGGAGGTCTGCGAGGATAGACGCGGCGGTCGGTTGGGGTTGAGGTTGGGTTGACTTGTTGGGGCTGGACGGGTCATCGGACGCCGGCGAGGATTTGCGTGGTGATGAAGGCTTGACTGGCGACGACTTCTTTGCCGTAGGGGCGGACGACTTCACAGTAGGCGCTGGAGCGGAACTTGACGATTCAGCTGCCTCACGCTCCTCTTCTGCCTTCTCACGTTTGGTGGATTTGGGTGAAGATGGACGGCTGAGGGTTGGTGTAGATGCAACAGTCGCACTGCCGCCGACTTGCTTCTTGGCTTTCTTCTTGCGTCCAATAATAGGAGCTTGCACGGGCTCTGGGTCAGATGATTTCACAAAATCCTCCATTACCATTATTTTCTCTTCAGCGATTTGCTTCGCGCGCTCCTGGCGCTCCTTCTTTGCTTGTGTCTTTGTCTTCTTCCTGATAGGTGCTGAGCCAACTTTACCTCCAGCTGGCGGTGAGTTGGCTCGTGAGATAGAAGTCGAGGTTACGGATGCATTGTCTGAAACGAATTCACTAGCCGGAGTGCCAGGTTGATTGATGGACGTGACACTCGCTTGTCTTGAGCGTAGCTTACCAACGGTAGGGAGTGGTGGCATGGATGCAGCAGATGAAGCGGACAGCGGAGGTGGATTCTCCGACTTAGGCATGGGTAAGACACGAATAGTCCTCGGTGCTGTTCGTTTCACGGGTGAACCTGTCGATGGAATAGCTGGACTCGGCGGATGTGAAACTGTTGAAGCAAGCGAGACAGCGCGAGGGTTTTTGGCTTGCGTGTCCAACTTTATAGCCGTTGAGGTAGCTGGAGACTCATTTATATACTTGTCAGATAGTTTAGTAGCTGCGGAAATATCGAGTCTGCCAGGAGGCTGACGCTTCGTCGAGCCAGAGGCAGTCTTCGATGTTGATTTCGTCCCCTTCTGGGGACTCGACTCCGCACTCGGGATAGAGCTTATCTTTGTAATTGGTGTAGAATCTGAAACCATCCTCTTCGATCTACTCTCAACCTTCGATGGTAACTTCAGATTCATAACTTCTGATGGAATCGAACTATCACCCGTGAGCTTAATATCTTTCTTCAGTTGGTTAGTCTTGTCTGGAGTGCCCATGGGTGTCTTGGCAGTAGGCAGATCTGATTTTGAGGCAGTGGATCTCTGTCCTGCTTTGTTCTTGTCAAGGCTTGCCGGACTGTCTGATACATAAGTCTTGCCACTAGCACCTATACCAGCATGATCTTCAGATATGTCTGCAGGTTTCTTGTCTTTCCTAGGCTTCACGGGTGTAGCTATTCTAAGTGGAGTAGCTGGGATTACAGGGACAGCGGGAGTAATAGTGGTCATTGCAGTTCGCGAAATTGGGCGAAGGGGTTGGTCAGCTGGAAGCCTCGGGGTAGCTGGGGCTGAAAACCCGGGCGGTATCGTGGGCGTCGAGCGGCGCGGCTGCTCGAGGATACGGCTTCCCGAGGTTGGCAGACCCATTAGGGAGTCAGTGTCTATATCGTTGACGAGGGCATCTACGCTGCGTGAGGCTTGCTCTGATAGTGCGAATTCTTGTTCATCTAAATAATCAAGAACGTCAGCGAATACTGCTATACTGAAGCGAATGGCTCGGAAGTTGAGCGAATGTGCAGACAATGGCGATGGGCAACAGAAGAGAATCTCCTAGACTACAAAGGAGCAAGAATAACGGCATAGGTGCAACGGTGTCTATCGCTACAACCTCTCTCAGCCGTCTCGTCACGTGAATAAAGCAGAAAAACGAATGGAGCCATCTAATCTAATTAAATCGTGAGTAACTGCCGTCTCTACGAGATCGGCTGGAAGGGGATTTTACGTACATATGATGGCCATGACGAAGACGACGAGAGAGTGTGGCGTACGGACCTGGCGAAGGCAGCATCGCTTGCCCATAAGCTCAACAGAAAAAAACAGATCAAGGTATTGAAAAGCAGCAAGTACCATGCCGAGATGCCAAGGACCAGAAATCCCCCATGAAAGACAAAGAGCCATTAAAAACGCCTCAGGCAGTCCCAGTAGCCAATTTACTTGGTATTTGCCGATGCTTCGCTTTGCCCAGTTCCGAGAAAACGCCATGCAACCATCGTGAAGCAGAATGTAAAAACACAGAAAACGACCAGTGGTCAAAGATAGAATGTGTGGAAAGGGAAGCCGGCTACCACCTCCCGCCGTAATTATTGGTATACATGGAAGAAAACCCACCTTGACCTTGGCCAGCGTACAGTCCCTGCCCAACCATGGCTCCTCCCTGATGCAACCTCGCCTGTAAGATACTCGGGTCTGCAACATCAACTACACCACCTCCCCCGGAGGAGGAAGTGTTAGCATGCCTGTGCTTCTTTCCCTTTTTCTTTTGCTTTTGTGAACCAGATTCCTGATATGCACCAGGCGAGGGTCCACCGTAAGGGAAGGTCAAAATGCCAGGGGTAGGGGCTGGCGTGGAGGTCGTGGGGTGTTGATGAAGAAAAGAAGGAAACATTGACTCACGCTTTCCAGCATCAGGCATCCGACCGACATCACCGCCTCGGTTACGAAACAACTCTTGATACATCGCATCATTTGCGTTCCTACCCGCCGCATTTGCACCATAGCCTAAGCCTCCAGTAGCAAATCCATGGCCTTGACCGAACATGCCTCCTCCACTAACTGGAGGCGTTCCTGTTGCCTTCAAGCCTGGCGGCGGACCTTGGACACCACTCGTGTAGAATTGGTTCCCTAGTTGTTGATGCTGAGAAAGCTGGTTGAAATGGTTGGTATTCTTGGGCATCATGGAGGACTGTTGGTTCATAAGTTTTGCGTTCGCGACTGGCTGGATAGCTGCTGAAGCTGAAGCGTTGTCATTTGCGAAACTGAACCTAGAGGTGTGTCTTGCATGACCCGAGGCGCTAGTTTGCAGCATGTGACTTTGCTGTTGGCCTTGGTTGCCTTGGAATGCACTCAAGAGAGCAGAAGATTGAGGTGCTGCGCCTTTGAATAGGAGGAGCTGCTGCTGTTGTTGAGCAGTTAGGCCTCTGCTGCTGATACCAAGATTTGCAAAGTCATCTGCTAGCGAAGAATTCTGCCCAAATCCCAGACCAACTCCAAGATTATGTTGTGAAGGTGGTGCTATGGCAAGCTGCTGACCGTGACCACTACCTGTCTCTTGCGTCTCTTCAGGCTCCCCTCCAAGCTGCAAGCTACCGCCTTCAGGGTTTTCTTCTGGTTCAGTCGTAGAAGCGGCTTGTAATGCAGCTTGGGTTTCAGCCTCTTGTCTTTGATGTTCCAGCTCTTTCTCTTTGTCCTTCATCGCACGTCGTTTTGCACCACCATTTGGATCAAGCATTTGAGGGAAATGGGTAACAACTTCGAAGTCACCAGGACTCATCGCGGTGGTAGAGAATACAAATTTAAAATCTGGGTTCGAAATCGCCTTCAGTAGTCCATCCAGGTGGGGTACGCGGGGCTTTTGAACACGCGAGATAGGCGAAGGGGATGATGATGGTGGTTGAGGGGTTGAAGATGTCGAAGGTTGTGATGACCTTTGAAAAACTTCCTTGTCTTTTTCCGCTTCCTTTTCCTTTTTGGAGGACTCCGGTTCGGAGCTGATTACCTCGGGTGTCTGCGTCTCCGGGACAGCATGAGAACCCATTGGACTAGAACTAGAGACATTCGTTGATCGACTCGCTCGCCGATCTTGAGTTGTCTTGCTACCCCAGTTCGCTGTTGACGGCAGAGCGGACCCATCTCCATTGCTCTGCGTCGGACTAGCAGGACCATCATTACTTTCTTGCCTATTCATGGGTTGAGTAGCGGCAGCGATATTATGTGGCGCTCGTTGCGGCAGCGGTTGGGGTTGAAGAGGATGAGATGCTGGGTGAGGAGCAAGGGATTGAGCCGGTTGTTGTGTCGAGATGACGTTCATGGAAGAAAGATCTTGGCGTGTGAAGCTATCATTCTCTTCTCCAGGTTCGTGGAGGAACATGCAATTACGATTGTTACATGTTTCGTTCCGCAGATACGCCGAGCAGTATTTCGTTGTTCCGTATTGCGCCCTGCATGAATGTTAATTTGCGATCATGTGAGTTGAGCGGATGACCATACCTTAGCGTTCTGTCTCCATTTGGCGACCCGTCCACAGCTGCAATACAAGTGGCAGCGTCCTCCTTACGGGCAAACGTGACATATACCCCTACCGACTGTTGTGCATGAGAGGTGTCCCTTGCCTTGCTGACGACTATTTTAATGATTTTCCCATATTGGCCAAAGTAATCGTTGCCGCGTAAAGTCTCAAGGAGGCGGTCTTCTCGTATTGTTGGAGTAAGTCCAGTGACATAAACGAGGTTTTTCTGAACGACTCGAAGTCCAGCGAGGTGTTTTCGACTTAGCGAATCTGCTTCGCGCTTCTGCGCCTCTTTCTGCCGTAGCGCGGCATTCTTTTTTGCCTTCTGAGCTATCTCGGCTCTGTGCATCGCCAGTCTGTACAGTGTTAAATCGCATTAAGCAAGTATATAAGGCGAGAAGGCGGGGCTCACTCTTCGGCAGTAATTCCCTTAAACTCGATGCTCTTTTCGTCATAAGGTCTTCGACAAGCGGGACATAGCCCATTCATCGTTGTCTTAATGTTGTTGTAGCAGAATTGACATATCTAAGTGATAAAAGCTTTAGTGGCGGAAGCCCGACTCGAAAAGAGGCCGTTCAGCTTTTGGAAAAACTCGTACCTGGTAGCCGCAAGGACACGGACGGAAGTTCTTGTCCGATAGATCGAACTCTTCGACGCATAATGGGCAGACTTCTTCTTCGTCATCATCGACGAACTGGTCTTGTTGTGCGCGAGACATGGTGATGTGGTGAGTTGTTCAAAGCGGAGCGGAGGCGGTCAAAAGGAGATGATGCCCAAAGAAGGGATACGGGTATGAGACCGGCTGTCGCTACCAAAATAATACAAGGGGAGCGGCAAAGAAAGAGACAAACGCCGGCCGTGAGACGTGAAAGATCATAAAGAGATGGGGTTGGTGAGTTTGGATGACAGGGAGAGAAGAAAGTCGAGACAACAGCCGATGCGACGCCAAGTCCTCGACCCATCACGTGCCCAACGGAACAAGCCGCCATCCCAAACCCGACGCTTCTCGGTTGGTGAATGTCATGGTGTTGAGCGAATCCATTGGCCTCTACCACACAGTCCATCCGGGCTGCCAAACCACTGCAGCACTCCCTTCTTCTCTCCACTCTACAAATGGCTCTCAGGCTGTCCGTGAGCAGGCCATTGGCCTCCGCCGTCCGCTGCGCCGCCAGCTCCAGCTCCTTCTGTGTTCGAGCTTTCGCAACTACAACTCTTCGATCTAAGCAGGTGGCTTCAGATACGTCTGAGACACCGAATCTACGGGTAATCCTCAATTTATACTCATGCTTTCTCCTTACCATCCTAAGCTGGAATGCAGTTTGCACCGCGAGACCCGACGCCTAGCAAGCTCAAAGCTCCGATCGTCAATCCAGCCGACAGATACGAAGAGAAGGGACAAGCTCTCCATAAATATGGACAATATTTGATGTCCTGCTTGCCAAAATATATCCAGCAGTGCGTGTGCCAAAATGTCGTTGGAGAGCCTCTTTAACAAAAGCACTGCAGATTTACCGTCTGGAAGGACGAGCTGAGCATCTGCATCGCACCATCTAGTGTCATCCCCGTGTTCACCTTCCTCAAATATCACACCGCTGCAGAGTTCACTCAAGTTAGTGATATCACTGCCGTTGACTATCCGACGAAGGACCAACGCTTCGAAATTGTCTACAACATGCTCAGCATCCGGCACAATTCGCGTATAAGAGTCAAGACATATGCTGACGAAGCCACCCCGGTTCCCAGCATATGCGATCTATACGATGGAGCAAACTGGTATGAGCGGGAGGTATATGACCTTTTCGGTGTATTCTTCGTTGGACACCCCGATCTGAGGCGAATCATGACCGACTACGGATTTGACGGTCATCCATTGAGGAAAGATTTCCCGATGACTGGGTACACTGAGATAAGATATGATGAGGAGAAGAAGCGAATTGTTGTGGAACCACTGGAGATGACCCAGGCCTTTAGGAATTTCCGGGGTGGTTCTACTGCCTGGGAACCAGTTGGACCAGGAGAGGACAGGCAACCAGACCAGGTATATTCAATTCTTTGCCATTTCCGATTCACAAGTGCTTATAAGCGAAACAAATTCTGACTTTATACAGTTCAAATTGCCGACACCTAAGCCGGAACCGCCTAAGGAGGAGAGAAAGAAATAGACATCCCACAGCATGTACAGTGTATATATATATCCGTAAAACAAGAGCTGTCTATTCCCTTATTAAACCGCGGCTTCTAGATTTGCCTACGAAAATCTATGTGTTAAGGACCAAATACTAAGATTCTGAGATTTCATATGCACATTCTAAGCTTTCCGCTGATTGGTACCCTTACATTTTGCGTATTTCTGAAACCTCACGATCTCAACCTACCACATAAACAGTTGCATAATCTTCTAGAATGGTATTCTCGCAACTTTTGACAAATTAAACAGGTCATCTGCCGCCAAGAAATCCCCGCACCGTGTTGCAGTTACTGGATTACGGGAAAATATCCCGTCGATCCGTCAGCCGAGTTTAGAGTCATAGTTACATTCACTATTCAAACGCAGCCTTTGATATATAAAACCTCAATCTTCTCACCCCGCCGAAAAACATTACCATCACTCATCGTTACATGCTATTTATACACAAATCTACAAAGCCACGGCAATCTTGTCAAGTCAGTCTTCGTTCAACTCCGCCTCACTCTACCACTTCAGTTCCAATTAATACCTTCTCATCTACTCCGTCCCACCTCTCCAAGAAACCAAACATGTCCACCACTACTCTCACCGCACCCCCCGGCACCGACATTTGGCGCAAACCACCGGACACCAACATCCTCAACGCGCCCACCCACCCTTCCCCCCTCCTCTTCCAACCCCTCCGCTCCTTCCAGCGTGCCCGCCTCACACTCACCCTCCCACCAACCTCATCCCTAACACAATACGACCAAGCCGGCCTGCTCCTCCACCTCCGCCGCACTCCCACTCCCACCACAGCCACTGAAGCCACCGACGCCGCGCCAGACAAGTGGCTGAAAACCGGCGTCGAGTTCGCCGACAGCGTCCCCTGGCTCAGCACGGTCGCGTGCGACAGCTGGGCCGACTGGAGCGTTACGCCTCTGCCTGCCGCCGCCGCCGCCGCTGCTGCTCCCATCGCCGCGACTGTTGAGGCGCGCCGCGAGACGGATGTGCATGGGACGAGCCTGTGGGTGTATGTTCTCGAGCTGGACTCGGAAGGGGCGGTGGTGAAGCGTACGCCGTTGCGGGAGGTGGCGTGGTTTTTTGCGGTGGAGGAGGGGTGGGAGGTTGGGGTTGGAGCGTATGCGGCGAGGCCGGGTAAGGCGGGGGAGGAGGGGTTGAGGGCGGAGGTGAGGTTGTGGGAGTTGGGATCGGGAGAGGAAGGGCGTTAAGTGGTGGGTCGAGCACGGTTAGTGGACTACAGGTAAATGCTCAAGGCTATTGGCTTTTATTATAAAAGTGCGGTATTTAGTAGACTGGAATTCTACCTTGAGGTTCCAGCCTTTTCCTAGCCCTTGAAAGAGACATCAATCGCATCTCAGTACTGCCACCATGAGTCCCAAAACTATGAACCATCTCCACCCAAGGCCATGCCTGTCCCAATGCCCATTCCGAACGCAAATTTACCACTGAAGAGTATTTTGAGTGCCATCAAACACCCCAGAGCTTTTGTTTGAGCTGATATCCCCACGCCCATATCCCGGCCCGAGAACCCGTCCGAACATCATCCCCTTTCTCCCCCGCATAGAAGTTATTCAGTGTCTTCAGCGTCAAGTGATCCCCATACTTAACCGGAGGATATAGTTCCACCCCTCCAGTCCTCTCCACACACTTCCTCAACGGCCTAATCACCGCATCCCAATCCGGCTCATAGAAGAACGGCACACTGACCCTAAACCCCTCACCGCGATGAATGACGCGATGCCTCGTGCTCTTCCACAGCCCATTCGTCCACGTCTCCATCATATCGCCGATGTTGACGACAAAGGCGCCAGGCACCGGGTCCGCATTGATCCACGCCCCGTCCTTGAGCCGGACCTGCAGCGCGCCAACCGTCGCATCCGCCAGCAGCAGCGTCACGCAGCCGTAATCCGTGTGCTCGCCGCACGACAACTGCTCGACACCGTCGTCCCCCGCCGCAGCCTCACCACCACCCACCCGGCCCGCGCCGCCCGGCCGAGAGGCGGGCTCCAGCGCCGGATACCCGATCATGCGCATGACCCAGAACGCCTCCCGCGTCCGCCGCACAAACACCTCCTCGTCCTCCCGCCCCCGCTCCTCCTCATCCCCCGCCGACCCCGCCGCAGGCCCCAGCCCCAGCGCCACCCCCATCGCCCTCACCAGCACCTCCCCAACCCTCAGCACCTCCCCGACATACGCCTCATACACCCCCCTCAGCTCCGCCGGCCTCTCCGGCCACAGGTTCGGCCCCCGCAGCAACGGATACGGCGGTCCGGCGCTCGGCACCTCCCGATACCAATCCACCGCTTCCTGCCGGTCCCTGCGGCCCTTGGTGACGTTGTCGCCAAGCGGCTGGTAGCCGCGCGCGCCGTCGCCGTGCTCGGGGCCGCCGGCGTCGTGGCGGGCGATGCGCGTCTTTTCGGCGGTGGGCAGCTGGAAGAATTGGGTCGCGAGGGAGAGCACGCGCGATGTCGTGGAGGCGGGGATGCCGTGGTCGGTTAGGTAGAAGAAGCCGTAGTTGGTGCAGGCGGCGGCGAGGGCGGTGGCGGTGGCGAGGCGGGCCGAGGAGGTGGAGGAGGGGGTGAGGAAAGGAGCGAGGGAGATGATGGGGAGAGACGGGAGGGGGGCTGGGGTGGAATTGGTCATTGTGAGGGTGGTAGTGGTGGTGATGGTGGGCTTGTGAGGTCGGTGTGAGCGGAGGATGGTGGTTGAGAGCGAGGATTGGTGTGTACCTGTTGCTGAGTTTTCGTGAGCGTGAGTTGGAGGAGTTGGAGTGTGGAGAAGCTGAGATGGTTGAGAGAAGTGAAGAGAGTAGAGGTGATGGTGACGGTGAAGGTGTGAGGATAGCGAAACTGAGTGATTTTATAAGTGGAGGGTTTGATGGACAAGCAAACAAACAAGCTTGGTGTTTAGTGACGTTGGACAAATCAATCGAGCCGAGAGGAATTGGTACCTTGGAGTCCGGGTAAGTCAACTACACCAGCTGACTGGATTGAGCAGTTTTATAGAGAGGACGTGGGAGAAGTAGGAGACGCGGGAGGACAACGACCAAGAGAAGACGGCTACTTTAGAGGTTGCAGTATCGCCCCATTTAAGCCATGAGATTATTAGTCCTTAGTAGAATCCAGCCTCCGCTTTATACCTTTTTGGGCTCAAGACTTTAATCGCCAAACCGGTCACCCTCGTTTGTATAGAGGATCACGATGATGCAGTCAGCTTTCTTTTATAAACCTACAAAACCATTAACGTCCGGGTAGATATGCCTGTTGAGGCAAGGCTGGAGGTGCCTATTAGAAAAAAAAAAACTGAACCAATTTTGCCGAGGGTTGCGATAATCCTTGTTTGAGCTAGTATACCCCAAACCGATTCTGACGCTGCAGCAAGCCAGTCGACTGGCCCGTACGTACTGTAGGTTAAGACGGTGGATTCCAGCTGGGCAAGTTGTCTGACAAGTTGGAAGAAGAGAACTGCCTCAATCAAATTCGGTGATAAGCACTTTATTGTCCAGATTATGTCTTTGAGTGAAGAAGAGTTATCGAGAGGCTGAACGCCAATTAATGCTTCTACCATTCCTGTCTTAATGAATTCTGTACGTGCCGGGAACTTTTCAGGCCGATCCATCTTTAACCCACCATCTTCCAAACTACATAACCCACTCTGAATCATTGCTAACCACGTCGTCCCAAGCATACAATGCTATTCATATGCCATGGTATCATTCCCAAAATAACATTACTCACATAATGACTTCGTTAGCGACATCCTGTATCACAAGTAAGTAAATATTCCTCGCACCAGACGACAAAAGATCGAAAGGATTGCGAGAATACTAACCCTCTTCAACTCCTTGTATGGCAGACACACGCAATTCTGCACCCGCACTTCATCGCCCACACCACATTCCTTTCCAAGAATGGTAATACTCTGGACCTTGACACCATTCTTCACGATGGTGGTCGTGTAGCTGTTGATCGGCGTTGGCGTTCCCTCAACACGAGCCCAGCATCCAATCTTGCTGTGCCAGCCAACGATGGCGTACAAAATGCACGCATCATGCTTGATTTCACAGTCTTCCAGGACAATTGACTCCTTGATACGCACACCCGCTCCAATAGTGCTTCGCGGGCCAATTGAAACGTTAGGACCAAGCTTTGCAGTAGGGTCAACAGTCGCAGTTGGATGAATGTAAACTGGAGGGATGATGTTGGCCGAGGGAGCTGCTAGCTCCTCCGAGCCGGACTGGTAAGCCTTCATGAGGTACAGAGCATTAGCTGGCACGGCGGAGCCAGCTGTCTTGATCTGACGCCAGAAGTCCTTCGTTTCCAGCACGAAGAACTGCTTGCTGTCCGCGATATCTGACAGCACGTCCTGCTCCAAGCGGATCACCTCCGTCTTCTCTGTCTCCTCTTCTTCGCCCTGGTAGAACGAGGACTCGAGATTCTCCGAGGAGGGATACGAGAGCAGCCTGGGACGCTCCGTGCGGCGTTTGATGGCGCTGCGGATGGCGGGGAATATGCATTCCGTGGAGAACAGGTAGACGCCGCAGTTGATGAGGTTGGAGATGTGTGACTCGGGCTTCTCGACGTAGTGGAGCACCCGCTTGGTATGCGCGTCCGATACGATGCAGCCGAAGTTTGTTGCCGACTCGTTGGGAACCCTCGTGCCAAGCATCACCGCTTCTGCGTCCTTGTCCTCGAACAGCTTGAGCATTTCGTTGAGGGGGAAAGAACAGCAGACGTCGGCGTTCAGCACGAAGAATCGCTCCGGTCTGCCCTTCAGTATGACATCTCGAAAATGGTATAGACCGCCTGCCGTGCCCAGCGCTTGGTATTCTCGAAGGTATTTGACGCTGATGTGGGGGAAATCTTTGGAGGCGTCCTTAATGAAGTCCCGGAAGACGGACTCGTCGTAGTAGCCAACGATGAAAACTTCCTTGATCTCGGGGACTTTGGAAATTGCTGCAAAGCAGTGCTCAATTATAGGGTGGCCCGCAACAGGGAATAGTGGCTAGGGTTTATTTAGCTGGCACTTAAAAGGTATATGCTTCCCAGCAAAAAAAATATTGTACCTTGGGCAATTCCATAGACAAAGGCCTAAACCTCGTGCCTCGAGAAGGTCCGCCCACCTGCTTGTGTTAGACATGGTAGAGTAGTGGGCTATCGAAGAGCTGCTATACCAAAATAACTGCTTTGGTGGAAGGGACATTACCTCCTTTGGGCCTGAGACTTGGAGGTTGGAGACTCATGGTTGAATTGGTGTCAATAGTAGTTCGAACGACAAAATGTTGGGTGTTCAGGCGGTTGGTCTCCTAAAGGAGAATTTGGTGACAGAGGGTTGGGACAAGAGCAGAGAGGCCAGGTTGTGGTGCCCCAGAAAAAACATGTGGTTCGTTTGGCGGTGAGGGCCCACGACGCTTCGCCGCCAACGACAATAGCTAAATCCGTCACGAGGTCTTCCACTCCGAAACACGAGTCAATCTCAAGCTGTAGCCAAGCCTATCATCAGCTCCATATGAAGCCGTATGGAATTTCGCTGAGGAGGTCTTACAGAAATGCCTATTGAGATTGTTAAGGCGGCAATGGTAGGTAAGGCATTAAGCCGAGCCACACTGAAGTTCATGGTTCCAACCACAGGTTAGTTGAGAAAGCTTTGGGTTTATCAAGTCTGACGCAGGGAACAGGATAGCTTTCAGCATATAAGGCGCTCGGCCTCTTTGTATTCATACATTTTTCTGTCTCCCCTTTTCAATCACCTGCAGGATTTCAATCATGTAATTCCCCCAAACAAGTCTGGAGCCTTTGAATATTGGCAGACATCCCTACTCCCTTCGACTAGACGATGCGCTTCTCCTCTGCCTGCTCAAGAAACTAGGTCTGATTGCTTCTCAAAACATTATATCATCATTTTTATTTCTTCACGTCTTAAGGTTTTCAAGCGATCCCGTAAAACTAGGGAAACGATCAGAGAAGAGTCATAGAGCTGCGACCATATTTGCAATAATCCAATAGAAATCTTTGCATTTCTTACTGCTGGTCTTCGTGATATCAACCCAATAGTGCTCGGTTCTATCTCAAAGGCAGCATACATGTTTAATATGCAGCATGGTCTACGGCATGCTGCGAAAGGTGGAGTATGAGCCTTTGTGGACGCGGAGCTTTTGGACAGGTGAAACTAAATGTCTCCCCTGCTTTCTCCCGAGATCCAATCTTAGGCAATTGCATCATCGTTCCTGATACACGGATCTTCGTTCCAGAAGCACAGACATTTCCGTTTTGAGGGCTAGCAAGCCACATTTGGGTTACCAGTCTGTTGTTCATGCTAGTTCTCGAAATTCCAAGAATACTCGTGACTCCGCAAAAATCCATATCGAACACATTCACGCCTGCATACTCGAATGCGATAGCAACCACTGTGACGGACGGGACATCCACCAAGCAGGCATGAGACATCTCGATCCGATCAGCATTACGTCACTACAAGGTGTCTGGTTAAAATTCGCTCAAACTGTGCTACATGGCCTTGTCCCATGTCTGGGGTGTCCAGTCTTTCAAGCAACGAAAAGCAACGCGAAACGTCTCGAGTGTGAAACTCTCTGCGAAAGGAGCAGGCGCCGCAGGTGATTCAAGATGCTACGGATTTTGTTGAGGTTTTTGAGGAGCAGTACCTGTGAGTTGATTGCCTCCTCTGGACATACACAATGGCAAAAGAATTGCTATTCTAACTCATTTATCAGCTCCTGAATCAACGAGTACGCTTTACTCAGTCCAATAGCGAACAATTCCCTGTATCCTAGTCTGGAGGCCCTCAAATTTCGACTAGGATTCCCTGCCCAAACGCTTATCTCCCGGTAAAGATTCGACAATCGAACCCCCAGGACAACATCCAACGTGGCCCAACTCCTTTCTTCCAAGGCGACCAATCCGATCCGCGACAAACTCCGGTCCAACACGCGTAACTGCGAGGAACTTGTGGTAGAGATCGTTGATTTCGCAGTTGACAGACGGAATGATGATATAAAAGACAACTCCATGGCTCGAAGCGCGGGGTGGGCCAAACGGTCAACCACCCCAATCGAAAATCCGATATTCTCAGTTTTCCATCACTTGGATCCATAGGCGCTCAACGCGCCCTCAGACCCACGAGCCGTCGCTAGCGCGGCTCCAGGTACAGGAGGCGTCAAGCCAAAGTAGCAACTCCTCGGAGCAAGCACTTCGTTCCATCACTGCTCCCAGGCCACGACTCTCGCGGCTGGCACGAAGGCTTCGAATTGCTTTTGGAACTGTTTAGCGCACGTGATTTGGTGAGGCGAAGAGTCGCTTTACTTACAGAAGTCTGTAGCGGCCAGCTTCTCGGGCCGAATTTGTAGAGAAGGGCAATGCCGTTGAGGATTAATGCGACGATAAGGAAGAAGCGCTGAAAGCGAGAGAAGGAGATAGGTTTCGAAAAATGGGTTGTTGCAAACATGTTTAAGGAATGACTAGTAAAAGGAATGTGCTCTCGGTTGTTCTTGAATTTAGATATGGAAGTGCCGCTATAATTGAGCCGATAATCTAAAAGACCAAAAGTTGAGAAGTAGGACACCGAGCAGATTTATACTCTCCCTTAGCCACCTTTTCCTAATGCTTCAGGAAGCGCGGGGTCGCCGGAAGGGCGACTATTGGATTTGAAAAGCGTGAGTTTGATACGGGGACAAGCCAACGACCCTCTCGCCAATTGCAGGGCGGCAGCTGCAAGGGGGCGGCGTCGTCGCGTCGCAGCAGCCGCCTAACAAGGTAAGAGAGCGGCCTCGTTAAGCGAGCATGGCTGCCGATGACTCGGATGCTAGGAGTCCCGAACACCCGCCTGACGCCGCGTCTTCATTGGGCATTCGGAGCACAAAATGTACGCAATCCGTTAGGCTTTCGTCCAAAGATAGGCAAGTTTTGGAGGCGAACCAAAGGTTGGTGTGACTGTTGGGCCTCAGCATCCAGTAGCGGCAGCATGCTCAGATAAATCTACTAGTTAATTATGCTCACCTGGGGAGAACTGCCCGGTTCTCAGTACTGTTTCACAATATCGCACAATGAAGGCACAGACCACTGCCTCCGCATCAAGAAAGTGGGTAAGATTCTCTGACAAGTGGGGTGTTGCTTTTGGGAGAAGCCGCGCTTCCAACAGACATATTTAATATTGAAATTGACGCCGGCAGCTTCTTCATTTAGTAAACCTCAAAACTTCCAACGCTCAAATGCTTACCCACAGATAATGCCCAGAAGATATCAAAACATTTAAGTCTCTCCACAACAGCTAAATAGCCAGATATGCTGTTTACTCATACGAAAAGGGTATGAAACGAGAAAAGGCGGAAATTTTAGTCATCCCTACCCGCCGTGTTGCATCCATCCGTTATCGATAAGGATTTAGCCAACCAGGTCAATAGAATCAAATCACCGTGCTCAGGAATATGAGACTGGTGATCCACTGTAAAACAATCTATATAGCTTATTTCTTAGGGTTGGGTGGCTCAATATGAGGTAGCCAGCAGTAGTCCTCTCTGCAGAACGGTATATGGCATACACTACAGCCAAATGCTGTCGATCAAGATTGGGGGGTAGATTTGGTGTACAATGGTCGTCAAAATCGTAAAATTGGGTAGAAGCCATAGCTCTGGTGGTAGGGTTTTAGCAACCCGATTTGGTTGAATGTTATATTGAGTCGACTGAACAAGGTCTATATCATTAGAAGTACGATTAGAAGGCATGGTTGATAGTATTGCATTTATTAAATCAATATAGGCTATACGCGCACTTCTGATTCTGGCGTTCCGGCGGGTTAAGGGATAGCAACATTAGCAAAAAATGGCCAGGCTGATAGTATCAATAGTGAGAGTCAGGGAGCATACATCATTTGTGACAATGCGAATTTTGCCACGTTGAAAAGTGTTTCTCTCCGTAAAGGAGGAGTATTTTCTCTTGCTTTCAAAATACAAAACAAACCAATTCTCCATCGCAAGACCTCCAAAGATCTGTTCGCGAGCCAAGATGGTGAGTATCATCATGCAGACCAAAATCAACCCCCAAACTCCAAAGCAATGCTAACTCATAAATTCTATCACCTCAAATCAGGCATACATATCGTCCCACTCGCCATCATCATCATCCTTCTCCAGCACAGGTGGCTCCTTCTTGGTCAAAACCTTGCGATCGAGCGGGCAAGTAGAGTTAAGCTTCAGCCAAGGCCGTATGCAATCAAGATCGAAGCGGTGATCCTTATGACAAGGTAACTGAACTACAAGTGGGTACTCATCTGCATGCGACATCATTAGCTTCTGTATTATCTTATATCCTTGTTCAAGTCTTAGAGTGTTACCATCAAGGAACGGGTTGCAGCATATTGGACAAGTATCCGTCTTCTTCAACGCCTTCTTCGGCACCCTTTCTAGCTCATCGAGAAAGCTATTTGGCACGCCCTGCAGCTCGCGCGGCGGGTCATTGGCATTATCCATTAAGCTTTGGACCATAGTTGCCAGTAGATCGTTTCCGCCATCCTGCTGTTCCTGCCCAGAATCTCCACCTCGCATCATCTCGAATGCGTTCGCAAGCAGCCGGTACGCTGCGGCCATATTGTCGGGCTGAGGTAGTGCGTGCACATTGTGATGACCTTGCTCGTCGGACGTGTCGATAAGCTCAAGGGTGGAGAAGAAGGTGGATAGGTCGGGGCGGCGGGCAGGCCTGGGTTCGTTCGCGGGGATGTTATGCTCGACTGTGGCGAGTTAGAACGTTCTTCTGGTTAGAATAGTAATCGCTACATGCCTTCGTAGCCAGACATTGCTAGAATGGGCCAAAGTTGGAGAGTATTGTGTATTGGTGGCTCTCTAATGTTGTATATTTATTTCTCGTGGAGGAGTCGTCATTGGGTCGTGCCTAGCTCAACTCCGCGTCCGAGCACCTTGATCCGACCTCCCATCCGACACACTCAGTCGCTGTCCTACTACGCCTCACTAAATAGGTGCCCGCGATACATGCTATTTCAAGAAATTCAGTAGAGGCTCGATGTATTCACCACTTCAATTATACAAGATTTTTCTTAGGTCTACGACTAACAGCTGGGGTCTGTTGGATTCCATAGACTGATTCCGATCCCGAACATAGCCAGAACAGCTGAAGTCTCAGCGGACAAGCCCCAGCGAACAATTCAATATCTGATAACAACGCGGTATGCATAGGTATCACGTCCATGCGTAGCCCCTTTTAACACAATCTCTCATCCGCCGAGTGTCGGAGAAACCAAAATATTTAATTTAAGAATACTCTTCGTAATTTGCTATCCCTTTGTGTGGCAGAAGAGACTTTTCGTATTGGGCGCTTTGGGCGCTCCTGCCTGGGTTAGCATGCTGCGGGCACCCTAGCTAGCGTAATTTTATTAGCAAGCCTCACCAAAACGCGTCAACATTGCGATGCCGATGAGATGCTGCAGAAGGCCACCACTAAGGACACCTTTCTATTATTTTTTTGAGGAAGTTAGGCAAAAAGTCGCGATATATGACGTCATGACTGTAGGTTTCTGCCCTTCCTCTATTAACCAGCTGCTAACTATATAGGAAAATCCTCCATTAAAATCCTTCCCCGCACCTGTCCATTTTATACGCGTCCTTAACGCCAACAAGGACAAGCTAGTAAAAGACCAGCTTAAGGTTATAAGGGAGGACGTGCTGTATACGTTAAATAAGGTGTATTAAGTGCTACAAGTAGTTAAACGGTTTAATTAGCGGTTATTTAATATAGAGGATCAATTAAAGGCAGTAGAGGAGAGCTTAAAGGAGGCTAAGAAGGACGCTGCAGCAAAGGCTTAATTAGCTTTAGAGTCTTAATATTAGAGGCGTAAGGAAGTAAAGGACTGAAAATAGTCACCTAGTTATTACCTACTAAGTGAAAGTTGTTAAAGCACTAAAGGCATAGAGGGAGCCTGCAGGCCTTACATTTATATACTGTTTGCCTAATCTTTGCTATAAGCTTCTTTACCTCCTTCTATCTATATATTTAGCACCTTAATAGGCTCTTATGGCCCTACTTCCTTATAAAGCTTTTAATAGAACGGTAAGTTCGCGTCTTATACCGTCAAATTATAAGTAGTGGGGTTTTAGCAGTGACGTAGGTGGTTTTTTAATTTATTCTATTTTTATAACTAGGCCTAATACTAAATTAATATTGCCTATATTTTGGTAAGCTCTAATAAAGAAGACGCTTAGTATTGTGCTTATTTAGGCCTATCTTCTAACTACCTATAATAATAAGGTTCCATACTAATTGTATATAGAAACTGTTACGGACGCTTTAAGTACAATGTTACGACTACTTGGAGAAGAGTTGGCGGAAGCTAGTTGGTTAATACAGGCACGGTCCAGGATGGATCCGGTGGAACTATATAACGAGGAATAGTAACCGAGGTCACGTGGTGTTAAACGTATTGACTATATTAAACGGAAGGGACGTTACGTTTAATACAGATAACACGTACCTTACGTACAAGAGAGGGTTTTTTAGGTATACGGTTATGTATTTAAAGGACCTCAGTCCCTACCGTAGATAGTTCTCTCCTTATAGTAAATCTTAGAATACAATTAGAGTTAATCTGTTAGGCAACCACTCCACCAGTTATTATTACGTTGTTATTTTTATTGTACCTATATACCCAGCCTAATAACAGAACCTACTATAGTCTAAGCTATAAGGTTCTGTTACACATTCACTACTAAGGTTATAGTATTGGAACAAACTCGAATAATATGCCACTAAGAGCAGCACCAGTTATAACGGCGTCAACGGCAGCTATAACCTTAGGGCTAGGTGATACCAGTATAGACAATAGGGATTCTCAAGTGGTTACGCGAGGTTAGTTATAGGAAATAGTTAATTACTTATAAGACAATAATAGGATACTTAAAGAACACATTAATGGAATTAGAGTAGTAAAGATTAAGTTACCTTTAATTAAACAATTTTTAGGAGAGAAGTTAAAGCTTAAGGGATTTCTTATGTAAATACACTTTAAGGTAGTACAGGAAGGAGCGAAGTTAGTAATATTATTAGACCAAGTAGCCTATGCAGGATTGTTCCTGACAGGGAGGGCACTTAAGTGGTTTAAGCCGTATCTTACAGAAATATAGGCTAATAGCATGACAACTACTAACTAGGATGTACGGTATATATTTACCAGTTAGAACGGGTTCGCGGAGCGACTAACACAGATATTTAGAGACCTGGAGGCTATAACCACAGCGGAACAAAAGCTTCAGAACTTAGTATAACGCACTTTAGCAATTAAGTATACAACGTAGTTTTAAATACTAGCTATATAGGTTAAATGGAATAACAGGGCGCTTATAGCATAGTATAAACAGGGACTTAAGGCTAAAGTCCAGGACGTAATTATCCTAATAGAAGATACGGATACTCTAAGGGAGTTAATAGATTAGTTAATAAAGATTAATAATAGAATCTACCAAAGGGAACAAGCTAAAAGAGGGCAAGACAGAGTTCCATAGTTATATAAGGCGTAGAGTATGCAACGATAGATATAGAGTTAAAAACTATAGAATGGTGCAGAGCTAATAGACCTAAGTAGTACCAAAGAAACCTAAAGGTGGGGAAAGAAACTATAGAAACCTAAAGGTTAAGGATTAAGTGATTAAAAGACCCTAGAGCAGAGGCTAAACTAGGGATCTCAGTAGTAGAAGATGTTTAGGCGGACTCTATAGCAAGAAAGATGGTTTAAAGATAGAGCTTATATAAATTACGGAAAATAAGGTTATTTTGCTAGAGACTATAGAGGTGGTTAAAGTAACTACGTGGTAAAGGGAACCAGACCAGCAGATGGCGCGTACATATAGAGGGACGACGGTGCACTGCAAGGAATAAAAGAATATTCAATTAATAGTTTCGCGTATTGTTATAACAACGCATACTAGATTTATAAGGATGCTAAATACGGCGCAAGCTATTAGCTATAAGAGCTAGAGTTAAAAGGACTCCAAGGAACTAGAGAGTTAGATAAAGAATAAAATTAACTCTACAAGCTAGATTAAAATATTACAGTAATATACGGACAAAGATTAGTAGCAATAACAATGGAGTTAGAGTACTTATTAATTAACAGCAATAAGAATAAAAAGGAGGCTAACTAAAAGCACTTAAACCTTAATAACGCAACAGAAGCAGAGACTAAGACCATTACCAAACAAGGTTTAGTAACGGATGTTATAACACCACTAGATATAATTTCCATCGCTTTACAAAACAATAGGAGCAACGTTTAGAAGAAACTAAGTAAGTAGATAACTACTAGTGCTAGCTCATTACTTAATAAAGGCAAAAGGCCACAGGCTTAAGATTCTTAAAAAGAGATAAAAAAAGCTTAAGATTCTTAAAATAAAATAAGATACACCTAAGGACCCATAACGGATAAAAACTAATAGGAAAGGGCAGTAACTTAGTTTAGTAACAAACGAATAAGTATAGGACGCAAGTTTAAGAACTACAAGTTTAGAGAACAAATAAGAATGTTAGTAATCCTAGGTAAATATAGTGTTCAGCCTAAAGATTAAATAGTTAATACTAGGATTAAAAAGCAAGATAACTATAAAGATCCAGCTGCAAAACACAGAAAATAAGAAACTATAGATAAGTTTAGAATAAGAATCATTATATAGCAAGAGCAAAAGCTAGACAAGAGGTCAGCTATGCTAGGTTATATAAGGAACAGAGCACCCATATAAAGAGTTACCAATAGGCCAAGTGCAGGGACACTAAGGGTAAAATAGTTAGATAAACTGGAACAAGAAAAGGATCTAGATATTCTAACCAAGTTTAAAGAAAGACATACTAAAGGATATTATAATACAGCAATAATAAGGTACTTTCTAACGGATAGACCATACACACTAAACCAGTTGTACGGAAAGTGGTATAGGCAACGACACAGTAATAAATAGGAAGAGTTTTATATATAGCTAGATAAAAAAGTTGTCTAAGACCAACCTATTATAGAGAAACGCATAAGTTATATTAAAGGAGCATTAGTTATAATATTAAGGAACCTAGAAGAGGGATCTAGGGACTAAAGGAGTAAGCAATAAATCTTAGTACCCATAGCAGAGATACTAGTAGTTAGGTTAACTAGGTATAGGTTTAAACTTAAGGACAAAGATAAACTAAGAGTTAACCTAAAACATGCAGCGCATTATACACTATCGTGGATAGCTTGTGTGGATAATATATATAACATGCATAGAGTACCTAAAGATAAAAACTAGAAGTACCCAGTAAAAATATATTAGGCACTAGAAGAAAAGCGGTTTAGGAACGCTAAGTATATACATAGTTAGCACCTAGTAGAAGTACAAGGTTAAGGAAACTTAACACTTTAACTAGAAAGATTCCTTACAGAAGAATACCTAGATAGATAATAGTGGTAGAAGTGCCTAGAGAACACTTATCTATAGCATATAGAGGAGAAGAAATAAACTAAGTATTAGCTAAAGTTAGACCAAGTATAGGCAGGATCAAGCAGCCAACAGTTAGGAAAAGGGGAGGCGCACAGAACTAAAGGGAACTAGTGTTAGAGCCTTAGACCCTTAAAGGAATTTAAAAACAACACCTAAATTTAAAAGCTAAGTAGCAAGATTAGCAGTTTAAAGTGTTAGTAGATAGTAAAGCAACTAGGAACCATATATTACCAAAGGTAATAGAAAGGATAGGGTTACTATATAGATAGAAGGAACACCTATATCTACTTACAACAATTTCAGGAGATTAGATAGCCTATAGGGGAGGTATTATTAATCTTAAAACAGGACCTATTCAGATAACTATTAAAGGGAGACCAGTTAGAATGTCTTTTAATATCCTACTATTAGGACAGGACAAGGCGATACTAGGAATGCCTTAGTTACAGAAGTATAATCTAAAGATTAATTGGGTTATAGGTTAAGTCAATATTAAGAATATACAATAGTATAAAGTGCGACAGCAAACCAAGTTGGTATAGTACCAGGTTGGAGCGACATATAAAGAGACTAAGTGAGGCTTAAGTTATGTACCAAAGAGATACCATAAGTATAGTAAAAAGTTATAGTTACTAGAGAGTGAGAAGCTGTTAAAGCATACAGCTTAGAACTATAAGATAGAATTAGAAGAGGGAATAAGTCTAAAGTTCTTTCTAATCTATAAGCTTACTAAAATAGAGTTAATAGCGCTTAAGGAGTTTATCTAGGAGAACTTATAAAAGGAATATATTAGACTATTATAGTCATTAGTAGGATATCCAGTGTTATTTATCCTAAAGAAAAACAGAAAACTTAGGATGTATATAGACTATAGACAGTTAAACAGCATTACTAGAAAGGATAGGTATCCTTTACCCTTAATTAGCAAAATCTAAGATAGAATAGGCAACGTAAAGATCTTTACAAAGATAGATCTAAGATAGGTGTACCATTAGATTAGAATTAAGGAAGGCAATAAATAGAAGGCAGCCTTTAGGTTAAAGGAAGGACTATATAAGCTATTAGTTATACAATTCGGGCTTATAAACGCATTAGCAATATTCCAGAAGCGAATTAATAGTATATTAGGAGAACACCTAGATGAATTTATTATAGCATACCTTAACAACATTATTATCTACTTAGAGAGTAAGGAAGAACATAAAGAATATATTAAGTAGGTCTTAAGGAGACTACAGGAAAAACAGATGCTAGTAGTAATTAAGAAATACAAGTTCTTTACTAGGAAGACCAATTTTGTAGAATTTATTATTAAACTAGGCCAACTTAGTATAGATCTAAAGAAGATCAAGGCCATAGTAAATTGGCAAGAACTAGAGAATATTACGCAGTTAAAATCATTCCTAGGGTTTTGCAATTATTATAGGAGGTTTATAGCGCAATAGTTACAGGATATTAAGCCATTTACACAGCTAACAAAGAAAGAAGAACTATAGGTATAGGGAAAGAAGTAATAAGAACTATTTAAGAGAATTAAAGAGTTATTTACCTAGGAGCCAGTTCTTAAGATCTACTAACTAGGTCTAGAGACGGTTATAGAAACAAATATATTAGACTTTATACTAGGGGCATACTTTCTATAGAAATATTAAGATAGATAGCACCTAGTAGCATACTATAGTTAGAAGATAACACTACCAGAGTTAAACTATAACATCTACAACAAAGAGTTGTTAGGTATAGTTGCAGCACTTAAAGAATAAAAAGCATTTTTACAAGGCATAAAGAAACCATTTATAGTTAAGACGGACTATAAGAACCTTACAGGATTCCTAATAATAAAGAAACTTAACCAAAGACAGGTTAGATGGGCGGAAATGCTTATAGAATACTATTTCGAAATCCAGTATACTAAGGGTATAGATAATGCATAAGCAGACGCTCTAAGCAGAAAGGCTAAACTACAAAGTAATAAAAAGCTATTGGGAGCTTTATTACGAAAGAATTAAGACGGGTTAATTAGGTATAATTATCTAAAGATTATAGCAACCAAAGAAGGTTAGATCCATAAATTACTAAAGAGTGATTAGATATAGAAGATTTAAGAAGCATAAGCAGAGGATCTAGACTTAGAGCAATACAAAAATAGAGAAGTAACGTATATGCCTAAGTCTATCGCAGAAGAATTTATTAAGGAATTCCACAAGGGAATAACACAAGGACATAATAGAGCTATAGGCTTAGTATTAAGACTTTAAAAGGAGTATATTATTTAAGGAATCTGGGGACTAGTAAGATAAGTTATAAAGGAATATCTAAATTACTAAAGGAATAAACCGACGAGGCATAAGTTATATAGAGGGCTATAACCTATTAAGACACCAGAAAGACCATAGGAGGTTATATTATAGGACTTTATTGTTAAGTTATCAAAGTTAAGAGATCCTATTACAGGACAAGATTATAACATAATTTTAGTAATAGTGGATAAGCTAATAAAGTAGGGATACTTTATAGTATACACTAAGGAGATATTAGCAGAAGATATCGCTAGAATCTATATAAAGGAAGTATTTGTAAGACACGGAGCACTAGATAAGATTATATTAAATAGAGATCTAAGATTTATAGCAGCATTTTAAAAAGTATTTCTAGTAGAATAAGGGGTTCGCGTAGTAACGTCTACAGCATATTATCCGCAGATAGACGGATAAACAGAAAGACTAAACTAGATACTAGAGCAGTATCTAAGGCATTATATTAATTATGTATAGAATAATTAGGTATTGTTATTACTAGTTATATAGTTTGCATATAATACAACACTATAAGAAGGAATGGGGATATTACTATTTAAGGCGAATTACGGATATAAGCCAAGGACATTATTATCGCCATATTAAGTAAAAAGGACGAGTAGCACAGCTAAATAAAGAATGGAGACGTTAATAAATCTTTATATAGACCTTAAAGAAACAGCTAAACTAGTACAAGAATGAATAAAAGGGTACTATAATGCTAGGAGATCTAAAGGACCAGATCTTAAGAAGGGAGATAAAGTATAGCTACTATATAAAAATTTTAAGAGTTAATAACTAAGTAAGAAGTTAGACCACGTTAGGCTAGGACCTTTTAAAGTTAAGCAAAGAATTTTATTAGTTACGTATAAGTTAAACCTACCAGCCAAAATAAAAATATACCCTATATAGTATATCGCAATGCTAGAGCCAGCACATGGAAATATTAAGCTACCAGTCTATAAAGTAGACACGTACAGAGGGCAAGAGGAAGATAAGTAGCAAGTTTTAAAGATTATTAGTTACAAGAATGTAGATAACGAAATATAATATAAAGTAAAGTAGATAGGCTATAGCGAGACTACCTAGAAACCACTAAGTAACCTAAGAAACGCTATAGGAAAGGTACGGGAGTATTAGAAGAGAGTAGGTCAGGCAATATTAATAAGGAAGAATCGCCGAAAAATAAGTTACCTAAGGGGGACCTAAGAGAAGCAATTGCTAAGCTACTTAGAGTTATTTCCCTTGTAGAAGGAAAACTAATTCTTTTATTACCTAGCTTAGACAAACCCTGTTAAACTAGTTTCTACTCCTTAGAACAAACCTTCTTATGGACACATTTAAGGCGTTAAAGACGAGTATAAGCTAAACGTTAAGCTTTAAAGACGCGTGTAGACTTTTCTAAGGCACGTTAAACCTTAAGTAATGCGGAAGCCAGCTTACTATTAAGCTTTATAGTGGTAGATTGAACACAAGACCCTATAATAAGTTACTTAGGAAACTTAAAGACTGTTAAGAGTAATAGAACGCGTATATTTAGCGTTAGAGATAGAGCGAATGTTATAGGACGATTGAATATTTACTTAGGTGCACTTAGAACAAAAGGAGGGTTATTAAGATAAAGGACTCGCTAGCGTAATATAAACTAACCCCTCTTTTGCGCACCTTAAGTAAGGAATCGCCATTACTTTACTAAGCGATAGTATGGAGGAGACCGTATAAAGGTGACGCTTAACCTAGGAAAGAGAAGAAGAAGCTTTAGGTATAATAAGTAAAGATATTAACCAGACTAATTAAACGGACATTACACCTCTAGTGGATGACTTGGAGATGTTAGGAATCTTCAAGGACGAAGATAAAGAGGAGGGAGATGGTGTTACGGACGCTTTAAGTATAATGTTACAACTACTTAGAGAAGAGTCGGCGGAAGCTAGTTGGTTAATATAGGCATAGTCTAAGATAGATCTAGTAGAACTATGTAACAAGAAATAGTAACCAAGGTCACGTGGTGTTAAACGTATTAACTATATTAAACGGAAGGGATGTTACGTTTAATATAGACAATACGCACCTTACGTATAAGAGAGGGTTTCTTAGGCGTATAGTTATGTATTTAAAGGACCTCAGTCCCTACTATAGATAGTTCTCTCCTTGTAGTGAATCTTAGAATACAATTGGAGTTAATCTATTGGGTAACTACTCCACCAGTTATTATTACGTTGTTGTTTTTATTGTACCTATATACCTAGCCCAATAACAGAACCCACCGTAGTCTAAGCTATAAGGTTCCATTACAGAAACGGCGGTGGGTTTAGAGGAAGGGCTTCTTTAATATCCAAAAGATCTTCTTACTAATAATATAGCTGTTAATTATAGCTGTATTAAGCGCCTAAAAGAATAAGGGCAGCTAGGTGTGTATAGTAGTAATCTAGGTAGTATTCCTTAACCTGCTGGCGTCCACGGAGTAAGTGGTCTATACAGAACACCAAATCTAAACTACGCGAAAAGTTGATTGCGTTGATTTAATTGGCTGATTCTTATCAATAACGCGTAGACGAATTTCAGCGGGTTAAGGGATAGTAGCTTTAAAGTTAATTATAAATATTAACGCCGCCTATCTAGTTATTGTAGTCAATAGAGAGCCTAGGAAGCGTCAACTTCTTAATTAGATTATTACCCTAAACGTTAGCTACCAGCTTCTTAAGGAAGGAATTATATGCCTATAACTGACGCTAATTAACTTCATTAACGTCCTTATTGCTATATAAGTAAGCTATTATTAAAAACTGTACCAAATTCTTATCCTACTATATAATTAAAAGCACTAAATTAACTACACTACTAACTACTCCTGTAATAAAGTTAAACAGTAGCCTTTCTTTCCTTTTATTAGCCCTTTTATGCACCTCCAGATAGTCCTTTAAGTTTAATTAAGCCGTACTAGCTATAGCAATTCTAAGTTGTTAAAGCACCTAGAGCAATAGAATATTTGTAAAGTAGTTATCTAAAAATAGGCAAAATTGACGAGCCTAAAGGGGGAGCTCTTAGGTAAGGTAGAGGACGCACTTAGAGGTCTTTAAGAGGATAATATCTTAATAATCTATTTAAGAAGGAAGCCTAAAGAAGCAGCTAGGTAAGATAAATATAAATCTATAGCAATACCCATATTAACAAAGGCTTAATATCTTAAAGCCCTTAGGTACTGTGACGGGCTCGTATAAATGCTTCTAAACCGAAGCTTATAGATTGCTACTATACAAGAATACTAAGCTGAGGAGAAGAAGAAGAGGAAAGGAAGCCCTAGGGGGTAATATATATACAGTACGGGCGAACTCCAGGGATTACGCCAGGCCAGCTGCAGGGGCGGTGCCCCAGCACCGCCACAGGTACTGGCTTACTGTCACGGCGCTGGTGGAAAACGGTGGATTGTGGTGGTGGATTGTGGTGGTGGATTGTGGCGGACAATCGCAGACAGTTTTTTATTGTTTTAGACAGTCGCAGTCACGTAACCAGACAATCGTATAAAACCTTGAGCGGCGCTACCCTTCTTCTCTTTTCCTTTCTCTAGCCTTGGATCCTCGTTTATAGACAATCCAATTATATAGGCTTGTATGCGTCCTTTTTGCTATACTTATGCCTTAATTAACTGAGTTGCTAACATTATCCAAAGCTTATACTACTTTTTCTTTCTGAGAAGGAACTTAAATATATCTATAAGGACATAGAATAGGACTATAAGGACACAGAATAGACCCTAAGGACATTACTAGGACCATAAGGACAGGACAGAACCAAAAGAACATGAATAGAACGCGAAACCTAAGAATAGGACACGTATAGACTAGAACCCCTAGAAAATAAACAAATACTAGAAATTACCTAAAACCCCTACCACTATGCCAAGGAATACAGCAGCCGGCAAAGTCACTGTAGGACCCACAAATACCTCTAATAGTGAAATAGTCGCCGTCTTGACCCCCTAGGAAGAACTCACAGCAGCTAATACTAAAATTAAACGGCTTTAAAAGCTGCTTAAAACTAGAGACACCCCTATACCTAGTAAGGAGTTATTAAACACCTAAAGACTTGCTATAGTCCTTAAGGCCCTAGCCTAATGTACAGCATTAGTATTATTATGGTCCGCAAAGGTTGCGGACCCCCTATTGCTTATAGACGGAACTAACCCTATATTTAATAATTAGAAGCTTTAACTACAAGACAAGCTTAAAGTTAATATGGACTACTTCCCTACTACCTAAGCTAAAATAGCCTATGTCTTTAGCCATACTGGTAGGGATATATAGACGCATCTACGTCCATAATATGCCTAGGACTTGGCAGACCCCTTCCTCTCTAGAAAAGAGATAATTAACTACCTATCTTCTATTTATAAGGACTCCTTTAAGGTGTAAAACGCCTGCCTTAACTATAAAGGCCTAAACATAAAAACAATAGAGACCTTTTTGGCCTTTTAGACCTATTTTTTATACCTAGCTAGCTAGGCCTAAATCCCCTAAGAAGATCTGCTACTAGACCTATTTAACAAGCTCACCTTAGACCTATAGCAAGCTATACTGCTAGTCTTTACTATTATATAGACGCTAAAGGAACTAATGGACTAGTGCTTAGCTATTAATTAAGGCCTCTATTAAATTAAGGTATGTACTAAGTGGTATAAAGCTAGGAACCCTCTAAACTAGACTATAAGTAATATAAAAACAGCTAATAGTGCCCCAGTATAGGCTGTAACTTCTATAGCACTAACCGTTTAGCTTACTGTTAATCTAGCAGCTAGTTATATAGCTAGTCCTACTATAGGCCTAGTATAGACTTGGCCTATATATAGCAACCCCTATAGGCAAGCCCTTAGCAATTAAGGAGCTTACTTTTTATATAGCTAAAAAGACTACTTTATAAAGGACTGCCCTATAGCGGTAAAGATAAATAAGGTTTTATTAATTTAAGAGGATAGTATAGAGCTAGAAAAAGAAGAACCCTAAAGGAAGACTCCTCTTTAGGGTTAAAAGGGATTAACATATTATATATTAATCTAGGTTAGCTAGTTAGTAGAAGAAGCTGCACTATCCCTTATACTTTATTCTGTAATAGATATTAAGTTTTAACCTCTGCTTTAGCTAACTTAGAAGCAAATACCTTTACCTTAATTAATATAAAGTGTGCTGTAAAACTGGCCAACTTTTTAAATGCGCCTCTGGAAGAACTGCTTAAGCCAATTTCTATTTATGGGTATAATAGATAGGTAGGACTACCTATTACAACCATCTTGCAGATCTATTTTCGTGTTAATAGATAAAGATAGTATAACATCCCCTTCCTTATTATAGACCTTAAAGGCTATAATATAATCTTAGGAAGAAAATAGCTAGCCTATTTAGGCTTATAGCTTAATATATAGAACAGACAGCTTATTTAGCCCAAAACTATACCCCTAACACCTTCCTTTATAAAAGAAATTAGTATTATAATAGAGAACCTTATTTGGCTATAAATTGACACTGTTTACTAGGCTAATACTATATATAGGGACTAGGCTTTTAAAAAGGACGTATAGCTTAACCCGCAACGGATCTGTATACTATACCGCCCCTAGACTACCTATATTATGCCACCCACACCAGAGATTAAATAAGTTAGTGAAAAGCTAGTAGAGCTCCCTATAGGGAACTTAGGCCCTATATAGCTATAAAGAATAGTAAGGAGTATTAGATACTATACTAAACGTATAAACCAGAAGGACAACTTATAGAAAATGGAATATAAGCTAAGGAAGATTATAAACCCTATACTGCAAAATACGGCCTAATAAAAGTCCATAAAGAAACTTACGGACCTTCCCCTAGTTAATATCTGCTGTATTAGCGCCGTAGGATTTTACTAAAACTTAATCCAACCTAATACCATTGCCTTTACCACTAGCTTATATAAAATTAATTAAATAATTAAGGAAAAGGAAAGCGAGCTTAATAGATAGGAAAGTAAGCTTATTGTCCGTATTACTTCCGGTGATACGTATCGCTATTGCAATAGTATGGGGTGGTAACTGATTTGATTAATGCTTATTAATTCTCCTATTCTACAGGTGGAATTTGGTGGATTTCCTAAGCTCGCTTAGCTCACGTGATCGCGTGCAGCTGCATTGCGAAACCTTGTTCAGACACTTATAGATAAGGAGCTAGTAGAATAGAAACTACCCTATTAACACTAGAAATTTAAGGATATATTCTCTAAGGCAGTGTCTAATATGCTCCCGCCTTACTAACCATATAACCATAAGATTAAGATTAAGCCAGATAAGGAAAACACGCTAGGCTATAGCCCCCTTTATTAGTAGTCTACTACTAAGTTATAGGCTATAAAGTATTACCTTATTAATAACCTAAATAAGGGCTTTATTAAGCCTAGTTAAGCCCCTTTTAACTTGCCTATTCTCTTTACCAAAAAGCCAAATAGAGGACTTTATTTCTGCATAGACTACCGTAAACTTAATAATATAACCTATAAGGACCGCTACCCACTGCCCTTACTTAATAAGACTTTAACCTAAATAAGTAGAGCTAAGATCTTTACTAAGCTCGATATCCGTTAGGCCTTTTACTAAATTAGAATGGACCCTAAATTGGAAGATCTTACTATATTTTGGACCTGTTACGGAATATATAAATATAAAGTACTTCCTTTTAGACTGACTAACGGACTGGCTATATACTAGCAATATATAAATTATATACTCTTTAACTACCTTAATGACTTCTATATGGCTTACCTAGATAATATTATAATCTACTTTAAGAATAAGTTAAAATATAAAGAGTATGTCTATAAAGTCCTATAACGGCTCTATAAGGCTAGCCTCCAGGCCAATATTAGGAAATTAGAAATTAGTGTTAAGCGTATAAAGTACTTAGGGTTTATTATTAGTATAGATGGAATTAAGGCAGACCTAGAAAAGATGGCTGTAATTAACTAATAGGTACCCCTAAGGACTATAAAGGGGGTGTAGTTATTCTTAGGGTTCTATAACTTCTACTAACGCTTTATTAAGAACTATAGTAGGATTGCCTGGCCCCTAAGCCTATTTACCTATAAGGACCGGCCCTTTTACTTTAATACTATATATAGGCAGGCCTTTAATAAGCTTAAGAAACAACTGGTCTCTACTCCCTTACTTGCCTACTTTAACCTAAAACAGCCCTTAATGCTAGAGACTAATACCTTAAATAGTATTATAGCTGGCGTTTACTCCTAAAAGCAAATAGACGGAGAATAGCACCCTATTGCTTACTATTTAAAGACTATAGTAAATGCTAAGCTAAGCTACCACATCCATAATAAAGAAATGCTGGCTATTATCTCTAGCTTTTAGTACTAGCGTATATAGCTAGAAGGGACCCCTAAGTCTATCTAGGTAGTCTCCAATTATAAGACCTTAGAATATTTTATAATAATAAAGGCCCTTATGGCCTAACAGGCACGCTAGGCAGATATCCTATCCTAGTTTAACTTCCTAATTATATACTAGCTAGGCGCTATAAATTATACGGACGCCTTTATAAGGCGTAGATAGGACCTAGATAACTAAATAGCTATAAAGATCTTATTATAAACCCAGACATTATTATAACTAGAGCACCTTAACCCCTGAATATAGGCAGAGCCAAATACGGACCTTTTAGACGCTAAGATATGTCCTGTTAACTCTATAGAACTTAACCTTATTAATAAACTACTGTAGGTAAACTGTATAGCCCCTTCTCTATAAGAGTACCACAAAAGGGTAAAGGATGCTACTAGCCTATAGTCCCTTAAAAACGGACTACTTAAGTACTAGGAATGGCTAGTGGTGGTAGAGAAACGGAATTTATAGACTTGGCTTATTGCCAAAGTATATACCCAGGTCTTTATAGCCCACCCTAGAAAAAATAAAACCCGCAGAATTATTAGCGACCGCTACTACTGGCCTGGAATAGTTATAAATATTAACCGCTATATATAGAACTGTAACGACTACTATAGGTCTATAATTCTATAAGATAAAACCCCAAGGCTATTAAAGCCACTCCTAATACCAGAACGCCCCTAGCAGTATATCTTTATAGACTTCTATAAGTTACATATAGACCGCGATAGATACAATATAGTTATAATCCTAGTTAACTGCTTTGGCAAGCGTCTATTCTTAATCCCCTATTATAAGAATATTAATGCTAAAGAGACGGCCTAATTATATATCTACTATGTCTACTAAATTTACGGACTACTAGATACTATTATATCCAATTATAGGCTATAGTTTATATTAGCTTTCTAGAACAAGTTTACCTAGATCCTAGGCATTAGGCTAAAGCTCTCTATAGTATACTACTCCTAAACAGATAGTTAGAGATTATAAATTAATACTTAGACCAGAGACTTTGGCCCTTTATTAACTACTTTTAGGACAACTGGAGCGAACTACTATCTATAATAGACTACGCCCAGGCAACCCTACCCTATAACTCTATAGGGTTTACACCTATTTAGCTAGAAATGGGATACTTACCCTATATAAGCTTTAACTGGGAGACTAAAAGGACCATAAACCGTGCGCGAAAAACTATCTTATAAGGAAGTACAGTAGTATACTAGATGCTTAAAAGAAGTATAGATAGTAGCCTATAAGAACCTAGAGAAGGCCTAGAAATTAATAAAACAGTAGGTAAATAAGCATAGGCGCAAGCCTAACTTTACCATAGGCAATAAGGTTTAGGTTATAACAAAGAACTAGAAAATAGAACGGCCTAGCTATAAGCTAGACTATAAGATGGCAGGACTATATAAGATCCTTAATAAAGAAGGCAACTTATATAAGGTTAAACTCCTAGACTTAATTAAAGTCTACCCTGTTTTCTTACTAGATAAGCTATAAAAAGCTATAAATAACCCACTATCTAGACAAAAGAATGAGCCTCTACTACTAATTTAAGTTAATGGCGACGATAAATAGGAAGTTAATAAAATACTAGCCTATAAACTAGTATAAGGAATGCTAAAATACCATATCTAATAGAAAGGTTACAATCTAGACCTAACCTAGTACTCTGCCTAGAACTTTATAGGTTGCCCCTAGAAGCTTAAAGAATTCTATAACTAATACCCTAATAAGCTAGGACCCCTAAAGTATCTAGTTAAGTAAATAGAGTGCTAGTATAGCGAAGATAATAAGCTACCTGTTAAGCATAAAGATAAGAATACCCTATAAACATAATATGGATATATAAAGCCTAAGGGCAGGCTTTTTTAGAGGGGGGGTAATGTTACAGCACTAGTGGAAAACGGTGGATTATGGTGGTGGATTGTGGCAGATAATCACAGACAGTTTCTTACTATTTTAGACAGTCGCAGTTATATAACCAGACAATTGTATAAAACCTCAAGCGGCGCTACCCTTCTTCTCTTTTCCTTTCTCTAGCTTTGGATCCTTATTTATAGACAATCCAATTATACAGACTTGCATGCGTCCTTTTTGCTATGCTTATGCCTCGATTGACTAAGTCGCTAACACTTACTAGGCAATTTAATTATAGCCGTAGATTGTCTAGTAAACCTCACTATTATCTTATTAAAGCTAACTATAGATCTAGGTATAATGTACTTCCTAAACGCCTTGCCTAAAGAAGTTATTAATAGCTTAATCTTCTTAAAAACCTAACGCTTAACATCCTCTAGTGGAGGTGGTAAGGTATAAAAGAAGCACTTAAGTTACTCCCATCTTTTTTGGCCTATAAATAAGCTGATTAAATATTTAGGATATTCAGGATCTATAGCGCAAAGGTCTTACACTTAGGTGACCTTAAAGACGCCTATATAGATAATAAGTCCTACCTAAATTATTAATTCGCTAGTAGAGGTCTCCTTCCACGCCTATAATTGTTTACCAGTATATTGTCCTAATTAGTAATATTTGCTAGCTTTTTAAGATGCTGTATATAGGTTGGTATTAACCGCAAGCTTCTTAAATATACTAATACTAAAGATGTCACGGCGCTGGTGGAAACCAGTAGATTATGGCGGACAATCACAGACAGTTTCTTACTGTTTCAGACAGTCACAGTCACGTGACCAGACGATCGTATAAAACCTCGAGCGGCGCTACCCTTCTTCTCTTTTTTCCTTTCTCTAGCTTTGGATCCTCGTTTATAGACTACCAATTGTACAGGCTTGCGCGTCCCTCTTGCCGTGCTCGTGTCTTGATTGACTGAGTCGCTAACAAAAGAAGAGTAAAAATACTTAAATTGGTAGGTCCTATCTAGATCTACTCCTACTAGACGCTATATTAACCTAATCTGCTAGTATACAGTAAGTAGAGCGCTTACTACCCTTATCTTAATTAGAAAGATTAGATTTAATACCTGCATTAAAGCCGCTAATAGGCTTACTAGCACGCTAAGCAGCGAATATTAACTTATCTAAAAGGTTAATAATTTTAAGATCTAGTTTAGGAATAGCGGCTATAGGCTTCCATAAAGTAGGAACGGCAGGAAGGCCCATTCTTGTAACTTCTTTAGCTAATAACTCTGCATTAGAATTTTGTTGGGGTGCCAAGATCCTAGAGGCCTCCTAACAGGATTTTGATTTTCCTGATCGTCCTAATCGTCCTGATCGTCCTAATAGGCTCCTGGCAGGAACCTAGCAGGATAATTATTTCCTATTCATCCTAATAGGCTCCTAGTAGGAACCTAGCATTTCCTAATTATCCTATATTAGAAAATTGTTGTAGTGTTACGACCCTAGAAGCCTCCTAGTAGGATTTTAGTTTTCCTAATTATCCTAATCGTACTAATAGGCTCCTGGCAGGGTCCTAACAGGATTCTATTTAGATATAAGCCCTATAGTTATTACCACTAATTAAATTAATTATTAATTATTTATTTATTGCTTAACGTCTAATTTAGATCCCTATTGGGCCTATACAGACTACTCCACACTAGGGGAAAATTAATATTTTATAGGAAAAACCCCTATAAGCCACCTTAGTAGGATGAAAAACCCCATTAACTACCTCTATGCGCAGCTAGCGGCCCCCTACGGCAGCTACGTCCAGACCTCTATAGATATTGGATCTCCTTAGTAACCACTATATCCTTCTTCCAGCTTATCCGCAGCTAGGGTTTACTATATTCTAACTAGGCCTTGCTGTTAACCGATTGACTGCTATATACTTATAGCAGTTTCCTACGTCTTAACCGTCCCTAACACATGCCACCTCTATAAACTGTTTGCTATATATACCCCCCCCCTAGAGCTTATTAAAGGCGTAAGAGGGATTTATCTATAACCGGCTCTGTAATACTAAAAGGTGATTAGGATATATATGCTCTAGGTATCTTTTATGCCTAGGCCCTAGTTGCTAGGCCTTTTTTAGGGTAGCTAGCTATAGAGAGGAGACAGGAAAACTGTGGGGTTGTTATTTAGGCTGTTAGGTAGAATATGGTGCGGATGGCAAGTGACTATATACTCTGTAGGTAATTGCCCTAGGGGTTAGGAAATGGTATACTTGTTTATTTATTCTTTTGTTTACTCATTTATTAATATAAGGGGTTATTAATGTCTTTAATTTGGGGTTTAGGGACGTTAAATCCAACTTATATCTATAATAATTACACAGGTGGGCTCGGGTAAGGGTATAATAGTTATTTACTATAAGGGGGCACCGTCAGTAGTAGTTTTTGAGATCTTACTATCCCTGCATGAAAACTTTTCACCACTACCCATAATGTCTTAATAACTACCAGCTCCCACCCGCACGCTATATAATGTCTCTATATTGGCTCTGCTAAATCTAAGGACTAGTAGGTTTATAGGCCAAGTCACCTTATATAGGTGCAGAGTCCAATTTTAATGGCCCGTGTTATAAAATTAATATATTTTGCTGCTAATCTGCCTATATATTGCCCTTATAATTAAATATATAAAGCTTAATCTTAAGGTTTAGGAAGGGGTTATATTTTCATTAAATTTAGGAAATTATAATACAAAGTCCTTGTGGCGTAGTGGTAAGTTCTCTTAGTTCTCTTAATTTTAAATCTAGCCTAGTGGGATTAAGGAGCTGCGGCTCGCCGTTAGGTATACACACTAAAATATTATATAGAAAAAAGGGCGTTATGATTTTCTAGGCCTTATAAGACGTAGAGAATTATAGAATTAATTTAGAACCTCGCTAATACGTGATTTAATAGGAACTACCTTCTTTTTTAATCTTCTTAACGTGCTACGTATAGGAATTAAACCCACAACCTCCAATTACCTAATTGGGTGAGGGGCCTTGGCAACAATACAATGGTATTAGAGGCTTAGTGGCAATGCAATAATGCTTAGCAATGTGATAAGGCTTAGCGATAATGTAATAAGGCTTGGCGACAATGCAATAAGGCTTAGCGCTAAGTAATAGGAGGAAGGGGAGGAGAAGGAGGGTTTTAGAATTGCTTAGCCATAACAAGGAAGTTATAATCTTGGTATAGTGTTAAACTTTGTCCTAGGAGCTTAATTAACAACCCCTATATAAAACATCAACAATGTTCAATTTTGGAGCTTTAAATTAATATATCTTCTAGGAATACCTATTATAAATAGCTCCAAGGGCAAAATCTAGAATATTTAGTGATGGTGTAGTTGCGGGAGGGGGTATATATTTGCGTCCCCAAACGTCGTTATATAATGCGATTTTTGGCACAGAAAATTAAAAATCTCCCTAGGAAATCAACTCTAAAAAATCTATCACCCCCTACTAATATCATTTATATCTATGGCAGGGTTAAGCCAAGTCACAAAGACCTTCCTTGTATAAATATCAAGTATAGTATAAGGTGATAGCTTTAATAGAAGAAGGGGCCAGTCTTTAAGAATGTTTATATTCTTAACTAAGGAAGCATGCTTAATTACCACAATTGAACTAAGATCCGTATAAGGCTTATTTATAACATATTACAGTGCTTTAATATTCTATTAGACTTAAACAGGGTTTTCTAATAACAGGAATCTATTAATGGTTAGATATCTTCTTATTTAGAAAATATCGCATACTTACAGTACTCTTATTAGCTTTTATAATACTAATATAGTATAGCAACTGGCTTCGCGAAATCCAGTTTGTTCCTTAACCATCGTCCATAATATAGATAGGTTAATATTAATCTCTTTAGGTCTGGCAGAGAATAAGTTAACCTCTAAGGGATTCTGTTTTAATGCGGCCAATAGCCTTACCACCACTATCGCGAGTATACATTTTGTTTGAAAATTATCAGTCTTAGGAGTTAAAGCAACTAGAGACCTAGCTACTAGTCTTTTTAACTAATCTTAACAGATTATCTTCCCTACTTTCCTAAGTAAGAACACTACGCGTATTGCCAGCCCTTAAGGTGAAAATATTACTAAACTAATATAGACCTTACAGATGTTAGTGGATGACTGCTATAGAATTATAGCATGCTTACCTATTTATATATACCGACTCCATTACTATATCCAGATTCCGTTAAATTAAAAGGGTCTGCTTTAACCCACTGCCTCTCTTAATAGTTTAATTATGTCTTCTTAAAAGATTGTACTAAGAGCTTAGATACTCCTTTGTCAAGCTATATAGACCTAAGATCTTGTTAACTTATAGTGGAGTATCTCCGTTTTCGCTAATAATATTCTGGCCCTTATTATAGATATTAAAGTATTTCGGCGGAGGTTAGGACCTCTAATTAGAAGATAACAAAATTAAAAGTAGTAGAACGTGGTAGAAAGCAATAAAACGTAGTAGAATGTAGTAGAAAGTAATAGAATGTAGTAGAAAGTAATAGAATGTAGTAGAAAGTAATAGAATGTAGTAGAAAGTAATAGAATGTAGTAGAAAGTAATAGAATGTAGTAGAAAGTAATAGAATGTAGTAGAAAGTAATAGAATG
>Ga0307507_10001293_pt1 | contig 56097 bp, 12 predicted proteins | sample 7_EM_MG_FD_207223 | JGI IMG/M metagenome (GOLD analysis project Ga0307507, IMG submission 207223) | Populus trichocarpa ectomycorrhiza microbial communities from riparian zone in the Pacific Northwest, United States - 7_EM | ecosystem: Host-associated > Plants > Roots > Unclassified | place... | reverse complement strand
TTATAGCACTTCGTTAATCCTACAAACGGCAAAAACTCTTTAAGATTTAATAGATTAACGGTTAAGATAACCTAGTAGACGTAATAATAAAGGCAAACCTAAATAAGGCTCTAGAAACGTTTATTAACACAAACACTCTATATATATAAGTTAAAGGTTAGGTTAAAAGGGAGTAGGAGTATAATATTCTATAGACCCTAACTTAAACTAGCCAATTAGGATTTTCTATCCCCGGGATGGAAAATTGCTATTGGCTTGCTTACTACTAGCGCCTTAGCGGCCTACCCGTCTTTGTATTATTTGCTAAATTCTGCCAACTGCCGCATTGTCGCATATTGTCGCATATTGTTTAGTATTGTTGTACACTGTCTAGTATTGTCGCATCCTGTCTGTTTGTATATATATAGATGGCAACCACAAAAAGAAGAGTTGCTAGTGTTGGGAATGAGGCAAGTTGCCATCATGCGAGGCATATTGCCGTCACGTGTTGACGTGGCCCTAGCGTGGTGAGGAACCTTAAATTCCTCACCCCTTTCCTTATTCCTATTAAGAAAAAGAATTAACCATTATCATACTATCTACGAACCGTAGCTACGTGATATCACCTTGTGTTACCAACACTTATTAAACTATAGCAGATTATATTAACGATATATCCACATTAGAGCCATAATAAAGCCATATATTTACGCTTCTCTACAAGAGCCATTCTTTCGGCGATAGATATAGTTCGCGATATATATAAAATTCTATACTAATTATACGCCTTCCACGCTTTATAATTAAAAATATTAATTCTCTGCCCACTAAATCTGTTATTATAATACTATATAACGGATATAACAGATATACAAACATTAAAATAGCAGTAAGAAGGCTTAATTAACGCCCTAGATTATTTGCTTAAAAATAGGAGCATTTAACGGCGTTTATATTCTTTACAATTATAGAGAATATATTATTGTCCATTTTACTATAATACGGATTTATTCCAGATGCAATATATATATATCGCTTATATTAACACCAGTTTACAATTTTATGGTTATTGCTATACTTTTCTATAACCGCAAATGTTAGAATGTGGATATAATATAGATAAATTAGGGATATAATATCTCTATACTTTTAATTATATCTAAAATTTCGTAGTATTACTTGTAGCTTATAGCCTTTATAATTAAAGCCATATACTGCCTAACACTATCTTGGCCTATATTTCTAGCTCTAATAACTTAACAAATACCACAAAGAATATGGATTTGGCAATATATAATTGCAGACTTTATATAGCCCTGTTAGGTCTGCGAGGGGTCAATATCTGCTAGGTAAAGGCCAAGCCCTAATATATTTTAGTAATATCTTTAATATATATACATTATAAAATACCTTTTGCCTACGCCCTATCTATATCTATAAAAGCTATATAAAATCTATATTTATAAATATAACTCTAATAAGTTGGATAGCCGTAATTCTTATATAAGCGGAATATAGTATGGAAAAGTTATTAATACATTTCTACTAATTAACCCATGGCTTAGTTTATAAAAACTCTTATTAATATAATAACTATAGCCTTATTAGAATAAAGATATAACCGTAATATAACCGTAATATAACCAGGTTATATAATACCTTTATTAATTCCAGGGATATTTATGGCAATTATAACTTTATCTAACCTAGCTATACCAACCCGTTTAAAAGACATATTAATTTTAAACGTTTTTAATATTAAGAGTATTTCTACCTGGCCTTTTTAAAAGCATATAATTATTAGCTTGCTATCTTAGTAGAATATATTTTGTATATATCTAGGACCTGTTTTATAATACAGATGCTTTTTAAATATTACCCCTTATATATCTTAACCTTGCGGAAATAATAAAAGCTGTTACTTTTTAATTAGGTATTAAATCTTATTAAGATTTATAAGGCTTTAGTAAAGGCTTAGAAGGCTAGTAACGTTATATTTTTTATAAAACTCTTTTATTAAAGGGCTGTATATAAAAGAGCCTAATAGAATAAGGATAGAGTATTAATATAACTTAGATATAATGTACTTAAAGTAAGCCCTAGCCCCAACTGTCGCTAGATTTATTGTTAAAGTTCTTTAATAAGCTATATTAGAACCTTTAACGGAGGCGCTAGAGGATGCGTATATTTGCTATAAGAAGTTAAAACAATATATAGGTAATCCTTAATATTATCTGGCTATATATAGTTGAACTCCATATTATAAGGGGCTAGTACCCATTTTCTAGGTCCTTAGGCGTAGTTACAGCCTAGATATATTAAGGTTATATTATAGTTATATACGTATTATAATAACTTACCGTAATTATCTAATCTTTTTTTCCTGTGCTTTACTGCTGTATAGGTTTCTAAAGTGCCCTAATAGCCTTAGTTAAGTAAATCTCTTAAATATTTTAATAAGTATCTTAAAACTAAAGAAAGAGACTTTTAGTAGTGTTTTTTATGGTTTTATGTTTAACTTTCCTTGGTATAGTATATACTTGCTATAGGTCTATCTATAAGTGACTAGTTATAACTTAGTTATAGTTATAATATATTTAGGATATATTAGACACTAACTGTGTACTTCACAATATAAAGATATAGCTTATAACTAGCACTCTGCTCTATATAGGCAATCTAGTGCTAAAATATATAACAAATACTATTATAAAGTCTATATACGTTAATAAGAATAGATAATATAAATAAGTATCTTATATATTTATGTCTCTTTGTTTAAGATTATCTTAATTTAATTCTATTAAATCGCTAAGGAAATATATAAGAGTACATAATATCTATATTATAACTTAGATATAGTAACATAATATTATAAATATATTATACCTTTTTTTATAATTTATGTATTCTTTCCCAGTCTTCCTTTATAACTTACTTATAGTAAAAGTTTTATAGCTAAGGGTCTAAGTATTCGTAGTAAAACACGCCTATATAGGGTATCTGTCTCCTAAAGCACTTTTAGAGACTAAGAAGAGGGCATATTATACTTGTCTTATTCCTTAATATACACGAGTATTATATCTATCTATATTAGAACCTAGTTATATATAAAATCTATCTAAGATATAGTCTTTTACATTTTTATACATCTTGGTAATATTCTTATTATTTAGCTATAGGCCAGATAAATCTATTATATATCTAATTCCGTGCTTAGAGGACATAGAATATTCCAGTATCTCTTAACTAAATATAAGTCTTTCTACTGTAAGCAATCTAGTTTATATAATTAATATTAAGCCTAGCTATATTATAGAAATAATTAGTTTATATATTATATATAGCTTACGTTATAGAATTCTACTTACTACTAGCGTTAAAGAAGAGGCATTAGCAGATTATTATAGCGTGAACATTTGGGATTATATACCTTCGTAATACTCCTAATATAAGCCGGATATATCCTAATTACCATCTTTAATGTTTACACATATGCGTTCCTCCTACACCCATTACCCTTTATAGAAGAAGTCCTCCTGTAATTATTCTAAGTCTTTAATTAAGGACTAAGTTGCTTCTATTAGCAGTAGTATAAAAGAACTACCTAAGATAGATAAGTACGTAAGGGTGCCTAGATTATATCTTAGATATATTATTAATCTATCCTAGATATATCTCTACGCACTTTAGAGTGGCTATATATTATTAGCTATTTCCAATACTAAGATTGTATAATCTTAGATATACCAAAAATAGAGTATAGTTGCAATATTATACGATCAAGTATAGCTTTAATGGAGATAATTTTAAAGAATTTTGTATTAAAAGCTTATAAAGTGTGCGCGCACGGTGCTAAAGTTCATCTAGTGTAAGATTTTACGACGTGGCGTATTTTAACACTCCCGGAGCTTTCGGCAACACTGGCCGAGCTATATGCTTGCTTCACTTAGTACACAATTTAACTAACATCGCATTACGTCTAGAGTCAATAACACGATTATATTTTGATTATAACGTTAATAGAGCTGTTTAGAACTTTTAATCAAATACTTCTAACCATTTATTGCGATTTTAAAAGATATCAGCAATAAAATGGACGAGGTAAGTTTTAAGAGGTTATATTAAGGTTTTATTAAGGTTTTATTAAGGATCTAATATAGCTATAGATCTTAGAGAACTAGTAATCCGGAGCAGGAGAAATATTTATTAATACTCTATCTATATTATTATCTTAATCTAACTAAACCATATTAGTTGCCGCCAAATCCCTACTGGCCTCTAGGGAATAACCGTAATGGCTCTTATATAAGCAGCGCAGGTATATATCTAGGTTATATCTATAATCTAATATAGAATATACACTACTTAATAGTCTAAATACGCAATTTTGTAATAAGGTAAAGTAACTTCTAATGGTTATAATAAGGATCTAATTAGGATATAGAATAAGAACTTTCTCTAAAATAGGTAGGTAAATGCTTTTACTGGGATAGAGGTGGCGTAAGATATAAGTTATATTTTAGATAAAATAATATTATATCTAGGATCTAACCTTAATAGATTATTAATAAAATTCTTAATAGTCCTAGCAGCTCTATTTAAGATCCAAACGTTACTATAATGGCTATGCGTAGCACTCTGGTAAATAAGGCAGTGGCTTCTAGGCCATATCCTAATCTAGACTTAGATGGTAATAAGGGTAAAGGTTCTGGCACTTATAATACTGCTTCTTAGCTAAATACTATAAAGAGGCGTATTTCTGGTGCCCCCGCTCTATACACTAAGGTATAGTATTTTAGACTTAACAAGCGCCTAGGGTGGGTTCCCATTTTCTATATTAAGGTAATATCTGGCATATATCTAGCTTATATTTAGGATCTAACCTAGATATAGCCCTATAGTAAACATTTTCTTATTTATATTCTGCCAGAGGAGATTTTCTATAGATAGGATTGTGCTATTAGGAAGACTATAAGTTATAAGTGCTATATATCTTTGTTTAATCCTAAATCTAACTATAATAGGATCTAAATGCTAAGCACAGTGTTTGCGCTTGGGAAAAAAAATTCGCAAATAGTTGTGGAGGATTAATTAAGCATATTAAGTTGCATTTCCTAGTAAGAATCTAGATATATCCATATTATAACCTCCTTCTAACCTTTAAATAAAGAAAAACGTAGGCTATATAATTAGGAGCGTAAAGCCTAGAGGTCAAAAAGAACTAAAATGGGATAATTTAAATAATATATTTATCTATATATCTATCTTATATCCTAAATCTAACATATTTTAGCGGCTTGGCGGACACTTTATAGGGCTATTTATACTAAGGAAGAGCTGGATATTATATACCCTGTTAGTAAAGTAGTAAGAAAGGCTGGAATTTATAACAGTATAAACTATTACTCTTTTATCTAGGATATATTGCTAATATAATTTAGTTTTCCTATTTAGAGAGAAGCCCATAATCCCACCTTAAGAGAAGCCTTTAATTGCTAAAGGTTGTGGAAAACGTCGGGCTACTTTAGCAGATCTTAGTATGTTATTAATTATGTCCTTATTATATTATAGACCTAACTATATTATATAGAGAACCAAGCGGTTACGCGTATTATATTCCGCTCTAGAGTTCCACTAAAAAAAGATAGCAAGGTAAGTCTAGGTAGTTATAACTACTACTTAACCATAATCTAACTATAATCTAACCATAATCTAACCATAATATAGCTAGATTGTGATGCTATATTTAAGATTCTTAGCAAGACCAAAAAGCAGAAGTGTGTCTTATGTACTAGTAATAAGAAGAGTAAGCCTACTGGTTATATTTATAATATATCTAGGATCTAACGCAAATAGCATGCCTGTCTAACTGGGCTATATATATCTGGTTCAATAAGGTATACCTAAAGTCTTTGGTTATATTACTAATATATTTATAATCTAATTAGAAATAGAACTTTATTTTACTAAATATAACGCTGCTAGATATTATAGATAACCTTAAAGGCGAGGAGCCGTTTAATACACTTAAGAGGTATAATAAGTGGCTAGGATAGGTTGCATTTTAGATATAGTATGGTTCTATCCTAGTTCCATTATAGTCCCATCCTATAATACTAAGCATTAAGCGCGGAGCATAGAATATAGAGTATAGCACGGAGTATTTAGGTTAGGCTTTCTCTTAGACATTATAATGTCTATATATCTAGGTTATTACCTTAATATAACCTCCGCCCCTTATAATCGTAAATATAAAAGTTTATATTAACCAAGTTCTTATTCTAATTTTCTAAGCTCTAACTCCATCTTCCAATTTTATAGTTTAATTGCTTTTGCTTTTGCTTCTATATATAAAACCCGGGCTTCTTATTTACGAACATTTAACTAGGATTGCTATAGCGTTAACTATTATAAGAATTAAGCTTGTTAGGTAATAGTTATATAAAGTAAAAACTATAAGCTGCTTTTATTTCCTAGATACGATTAGGTTATAAGTTAGATATATTAAGGATATATCTAGATAATTTTACTTAATAGTGAAATAGGCCTAGGAGATAGCGAAACCTAACTATTATTTAATGTTGCAATAGAGGAAACTAAAAGATATTAGCTTTATAGAACTTAGTAAGATCTAGAATATAATATACCAAAGCAAACAGAGGCAATAGATTGTGAGCGAGATTTTAATTATACGCCTTACAAACTTTGTGTTTATAACTATAGGCGTATACTAGTTCTAGAAGATAATATATTTAATATAACATCATTAAAATCAAAATCTTTATCCTCTTTAATACTTATAGATATAGCATTAGCTTTTCCTTTGCTAGTATGGGCTTGTTTTCTTAATTTTTCTAGCTCTTTTAAACTTCGTTAAACTATAGCAGATTATATTAGCAATATATCTATATTAGAGCCATAATAAAGCCATATATTTACGCTTCTTTATAAGAGCCATTCTTTCGGCAACAGATGTAGTTCGTAATATATATGAAATTCCATGCTAATTATACGCCTTCCACGCTTTATAATTAAAAATATTAATTTTCTGCCCACTAAATTTGTTATTATAATACTATATAACGGATATAAAAGATAGATAAATATTAAAATAGCGGCAAGAAGGCTTAGTTGACGCCCTAGATTATTTGCTTAAAAATAGGAGCATTTAACAGCATTTGTATTCTTTACAATTATAGAGAATATATTATTGTCCATTTTACTATAATACGGATTTATTCCAGATGCAATATATATATATCGCTTATATTAACACCAGTTTACAATTTTATGGTTATTGCTGTACTTTTCTATATCCGCGAATGTTAGAATATGGATATAATATGGATAAATTAGGGATATAATATCTCCATACTTTTAATCACGTCCAAAATTTATAGTATTGCTTGCGGCTTATAGCCTCTATAATTAAAGCCATATACTGCCTAATACTATCTTAGCCTATATTTCTGGCTCTAATAACCTAACAAATACTATAAAAAATGTAGATTTGGCAATATATAATTGCAGACTTTATATAGCCCTGCTAGGTCTGTAAGGGGTTAATATTTGCTAGATAAAGGCTAAGCCCTAATATGTTTTAGTAATATCTTTAATATATATACATTATAAAATACCTTTTGCCTACGCCTAATCTATATCTATAAGAGCTGTATAAAATCTATATTTATAAATATGACTCCAATAAGTTAAATAGCCGCAATTCTTATATAAGCAGAATATAGTATGGAAAAGTTATTAATATATTTCTACTAATTGCCCTATGGCTTGGTTTATAAAAACCCTTATTAGTATAATAACTATAGCCTTATTAGAATAATAATATAACTATAATATAACTAGGTTATATAATACCTTTATTAATTCTAGGGATATTTATGGCAATTACAACCTTATATAAGCTAGCTGTACCAACCCGTTTAAAAGATATATTAATTTTAAATATTTTTAACGTTAAGAGTATTTCCACCTGGCCTTTTTAAAAGCATATAATTATTAGCTTGCTATTTTAGTGGAATATATCTTATATATATCTAGGACCTATTTTATAATGTAGATGCTTTTTAAATATTACCCCTTATATATCTTAACCTTGCGGAAATAATAAAAGCTATTGCTTTTTAATTAGGTATTAAATCTTATTAAGATTTGCAAGGCTTTAGTAAAGGCTTAGAAGGCTAGTAATATTATATTTTTTATAAAACTCTTTTATTAAAGGGCTGTATATAAAAGAGCCTAATAGAATAAGGATAGAGTATTAATATAACTTAGATATAACGTACTTAAAGTAAGCCCTAGCCCCAACTGTTACTAGATTTATTATTAAAGTTCTTTAATAAGCTGTATTGGAACCTTTAATGGAGGCGCTAGAGGATGCATATATTTACTATAAAAAGTTAAAATAATATATAGGCAATCCTTAATATTATCTAGCTATATATAGTTAAACTCTATATTATAAGGAGCTAGTACCCATTTTCTAGGTTCTTGGGCGTAGTTACAGCCTAGATATATTAAGGTTATATTATAGTTATATACGTATTATAATAACTTATCGTAATTATCTAATCTTTTCTTCCTGTGCTTTACTGCTATATAGGTTTCTAGGGTACCCTAAAAGCCTTAGTTAAGTAAATCTCTTAAATATTTTAAAAAGTATCTTAAAACTAAAGAAAGAGACTTTTAGTAGTGTTTTTCATAGTTTTATGTTTAACTTCCCTTAGTATAGTATATACTTGCCACGGGTCTATCTATAAGTAACTGGTTATAGCTTAGTTATAGTTATAATATATCTAGGATATATTAGACACTAACTGTGTACTTCGCAATATAAAGATATGGCTTATAACTAGCACTCTGCTCTATATAGGCAATCTAGTGCTAAAATGTATAACAAATACTATTATAAAGCCTATATACGTTAATAAGAATAGATAATATAAATAAGTATCTTATATATTTGTGTCTCTTCGTTTAAGATTATCTTAATTTAATTCTATTAAATCGCCAAAAATATATATAAGAGTACATTGTCACGGAACCCCACCGCAGGGGCCTCCATGAGAGAGCCCCGTGCTCTCGCGTACACCTCGCGCACAGCTTACGTCAGCTACGCGTAGGTATATCACCTCCTTACGCCCTCAACCCTTATGATCGATCGCGCAACGTCTTGTAGACTCCTCAAATACATACGCTCTGTAGCCCTTGACCCCGTCCCATGACATTACGTTGCGCCTTTTTATCACCGACGCTCAGCCTATAACCAATTCTACGTCTCTATGATACCACAGGCGCTACCAGAAGCAGTATGTCTCCTACTTTATACCTCTAAAGAACCAACAATAGTAAGACAAAATTCCTTACTAGCTACTATATTAAACTTAAAGAACAATCCAATACCTATATTAAACCTACAACGCCAATTAATCCTAGGGGGACTTAATTTATCAGCCCTAGCCTTAACCCCCCCCTAAAGGGAAGCCTAGTGGCTTAAAAGACTATAACAACCTTAATAAGGTGGACATTAATAATATCTTATCTTTTATTAACTATATAACTACGGACAAATAAGCTAAAGGGCTACTACCTATTAAGATTGAGATACGAGACGCCGAAATATTTACGAAAATAGTAACACAAGAACCTAATAAATACTACCGCATTCTATAGAACTATTATCTAAAGCTTATATAAGCTGAGATGCGTGCTGCCTAAGATTATAATATTATCTAAGACCTATAAGCTTATAAGGCGCTCGCTAACAATATATACTAAGAGATTAAAGACGACCTCTGTGTATCTAAACGCGACGTCTAATAATTTAAGAAGGCTAAGATTATACTTATTGCTACGGTTACTAAAAGAGAGGGTATAATTAAATATCTATAATCTTAGCTTAATAAGCACATTTGTAATAATACCAGACACCCCTCTACTGCATACAACGCTACTTATGTCTTTACGCCCCCAGTAACCTTACCTACTTAATACTTAACAGAGAGTTAGCGCCGAGCAGTCTTGCCTAATGGGAACTCCTACTATAGCAGTAATAATAAAAGCCATAATAACCGAACCTAAACTGCCACTATAGGGTCTAATATATGCTACCCTGATCCCCTAATCTTTAAGGGCAACCGTAAGGAATATAACCACTTGAAGATGTAAATCCGTAAGAAATTAACCTAGAGCGCCTGCCTTTTCCCTATAGAAGATGCTAAGATTGGTTATATTATTAGGCGAACAAAGCGCATCCTATTTAATAGGCTCTTTGCTTAATGGGAGACTAGCAGTCCCTAGAAGTGGCAGTCCCACTAGGAAGTCCTTAACAACCTTAACTAAATATACCGCGACTATAACCTAGTGGCCACCAGTTAAGCTAAACTACATACCCTAAAGATAAGTCCCACTAAATTATTTAATAAGTTCTATATTAAATTCCAGGAATATACTAGAGCCCTTACCTAAGACAATACTAAAGACTAAGAAGATCTTCTTAAAAAAGTCACTTATTGCCTTAGTCACGCAGCCACCAGCCACAGTTATAACAACGTTTATAATATAGTAGCAGCCCTATAGAAGATTAAACAACGGCTAAACCAGATTGCTACTATAAACCCCTACCTAAAGACCTCCCTATAGAAGCCCTCTGGACCTACTAAATCACCAACGCCTACTACCCCAAGCAATACTACTGGTCCTAATATTAATCTCTCTATACCAACCTTCCTATAGAAGCTACTAGACGGAGAATATAAGCTACTCTAAAAGCTAAGGCGTTGCTATAGATGCTGTTAAGAAGGCTGTTATAGCTATAGCCTAAGCTACCTAATAGCTAGGTTTAGTAACTGCCGCCTAATACCTAACCCAGTACCTTAAATACCAAATATATTACTATGTGCCACTACTATATAAGACAAAAACATAGTAATAGCGGTAGAGTTAGATACGGAAACAAAAAACGCCAAGTCCTAGCCCTAAGTTATAGGTTAGGACGCCCTAATAATAAGGGGATCTATATCGGCCTACTTAATAGATAACTTAGTAAAGATAAATAGACGGAAATAGATAGTTTTACCTATAATAGGAATTACTGCCAAAAAATAATATAAAAGCCGTTCTATAATTAATTGCGAAGCTACTAATAAATTTATAGATACCTAATTTATACGCACTTATAACCTACCTACCTTACCCCTTACTAAAGTCCACGCCCTACAACTCGCTAATAATAGTTATACCGCACAGAAGATCACCTATATGGCACAACTCCACCTAGATATAAACAGGCACCAGGAAGAGCTCTAAGCCTATATTATACCACTTGCTAATTACCCTATTATCCTTAAAATAAACTGGCTTAAATAACACAACCCCGCCATTAACTAGAAAAGGAAAAAAATAACCTTTAACTTTAAATACTGCAGAGAGACTTGCCTGGGACATAGCCTAGCTACCTCTATCTACTCCCTAGGATACCAACCCAAGAAACCCCTTATTACTCTACCCATAACCAACTACCACCATATAAGTACCGCGGCCTTCTACCGCATAGCATATAGGAAAGACTGAACCGTTGCCGTAGCCTCCTAATTATAACTATATAAGCTTAATAAAGAACAAGACCACGTCCTCTATAGTAATAGGATAGATATAGTCAACCTCCTAGAAAACAATGCCCTTATAAAACTCTATGGACTTTTACCTTTAGACTTTAAGAAGTTTATAAAGCTTAAAAAAGGACTTACTAATAAGAAACTCCGCAAGCACCTCCCTAAGAGGTACTATAACTTTATTAAAGTATGCTCATAAAAGAGCGCAGATATACTCCCCCCATATTAACCTAATAATTATACCATTAATATTAAATAAGAAAAAACGCTACCCTATAAGAGACCCTATCTAATATTAAAAGACAAACTCCTAGTTGTTAAAAAGTATATTAACAAACACCTTAACAAAGGATTTATTTATCCTAGTATATCCCCAGTAGCCGCCCCTATCCTCCTTACTAAGAAGCCAGGAGAAGGTATCTAATTCTGCGTTAACTATAGAGGACTTAACGCTATTACAATTAAGAACTAATACCCTGTACCGCTTATATATAAGACTTTTAAGTGGCTTAGTTAAGCCAAAATCTATACTAAGCTTAATATTATTGCTGCCTTTAACCGCCTCTAAATACAGGAAGGTGATAAATAGAAAACCGCATTTGCATTACACTTTGGCCAATTTAAATATACTGTTATACCCTTTGGTGTATATAATAGCCCTAGTAGCTTCTAAAGCTATATTAATAACGCCTTATAGGACTACCTTAACGACTTCTGCTCTGCGTACCTAGACGATATACTTATCTACAGTAATAATCCCTCTAAGTATACTGAGCACATTAAAAAGGTCCTATAGCGCCTTAGGGACGTAGGACTTTATATTAATTTAAAGAAGTGCGAATTCTTAGTTATAGAAGTAAAATACCTTAGACTAATTATTACTACTAAGGGTGTCCGTATAGACCCTAAGAAGGTATATATAATTACTAAATAGCAAACCCCTAACTGCATTAAGGACGTATAAGCTTTCCTTAGTTTTACTAACTTCTATTAAAATTTTATATATAACTTCTCGAGTGTTATAGCACTATTTATAGCAATAATATAAACAAAGGGCCTTTCCGCAAAAGGAAGAAAAACATATCTATGTTTTATCTAGACGCCTAAATACAAGAAGGCGTTCCAAGACCTTAAAGAAGCTTTTACTAAAGCACCTATCCTAGCTTACTTTATACTAGGACAACAACTCTACCTTAAGACTAACCCCTTAGACCACGTTAACGCAGGCGTCCTTTCCTAGATAGGCGATAACGGTCTCCTCCACCTAGTTATATTCTACTCGTCTAAGCTTATACTATAAGAATGTAATTATAAGATCTATAATAAGGAACTTCTCGCAATTGTATAAGTGTTTAAGGAATTCTAACTAGAACTCTCCTTAGTAGAACCTAACTAGCCAACTAAAGTCCTTATAGATTATCGCAACCTTAAGTACTTTATAACTATAAAACAGCTAAACTAACACTAAGTATGCTAGAATAAGTTCCTCTCTAGTTTTAACTTTAAAATTACATATAGGCCAGGAGTATAAGGTACTAAGCCTAATAGCCTAATACGCCGCTTATAAGACCTTTCTTAGTCTAAAGATAACTCTTATAACTAGTTCCAATAACAGATAATCCTAAAAGCACGAAATTTGGCCCTAGGTATACTACCTATAATAGAGCTAACTGTACCTTAGCTCTATACTACAGAACTAAAATTACCCCCTAAAATTAATAAGCTTATTACTACGGCATATAACACCTCTGTTAACCCATTACTATATTAACTTATTACCGCAAAGACCGCCGGCGCCTATATACTGCTAACTAACCTCTAAAGCTTAGGCCAAATTAATATGGCAGCCTTAGAAGTAAAAGAAAACAGGCTCTATTATAGAGGCCGTCTATTTATCCCTAACTTAGAAAATCTATAACGGCAACTAATCCAAATGGCCTATGACCTCTAATTAAGCGGCTACCTAGGTAGAGAAGGAACCTATAAGCTTCTTAGCTGATACTACTTCTGGCCTAAAATAATAGACTTAGTTAAACGCTTTATAGGCGCCTACTACAGTTATAAGCGCGCTAAGGCCTTTAATATAAAGTACTAAGGACTGCTGCACCCTCTACCAGTACCTATATAACAATAAGTAGATATAGCTATAGATTTTGTTGTTAACCTACCACCCTATAAATAACACGGCCGTACCTATAAGAACATCCTTATAATAATATACCAACTTATAAAAGAGCGCCACTACGTCCCAACTAAAGGCGTAGCTGTTAGCAATGTTACTAATACCTTCCTCTATAAAATCTACTAATTATATAGGTTACCTAACTTAATTACGTCCAACCAAGGCACACAGTTCGGCTCTAATATATGGAGATGAATCTACCAACGCCTTGGCATCTCTATTAAGATATCTACATCCTTTCACTATAAAACTACTGGGCAACTAAAAAACGCTAATACTAGTATAAAAGCGTACCTACAATAGGTAGTCGCCTATAGTTAAAATAACTAAGTAAATTACCTTCCACTAGGTGAATTTGCAGTAAATAACTATGTCTTAACTACTATAGGACTTACCCCATTCTTCGCAAATAAGGGCTACTACCCCTAATCCAGTATAGAGCCACCAGAACCTATTAATAAGAAACTGCTATATAGAAAACGCCTTAAGATGCTACTTGCCAACTAATATACAGACTATATAAAAAATCTACTTAATTACTATAAGGGAGAAATGGCCTAGGCTTAAGTAAAGTAAGCCTACTTTGCTAACTATTATAGAATGCCACCACCAGAGATGCGTATTAGTAACTAGGTATAGCTAAATATACATAACATCTCTATACAGAGGCCTATAAAGTCACTTAATTATAAGAACCTTGGCCCCTATTTAATTAAATAAGTTATTAATAGGGGAGCCGTATATAAGCTAGAGCTCCTACCTGCCCTAGCCACCCGTGGGATATAGCCCGTATTCTACCTATAGCTACTATACCTTTACTAGCCTAATCCCTTACTAGGACAGATACAGCTTAAACCCCTATTAGTATTAATCTAAGACAAGAATAAAGACAAAAACTATAAGGAGTGGACCATTAAACAAATCATTAACTCTAAATACTTTAGTAAAGGTAGAGGACGGCGGCTCTACTACAAAGCTATCTACGCAGAATTTAACATAGATTAGCCAGAATGGCAACTATGGGAAGACTTTAAAAATGCAAAAGATCTAATTAGCAACTTCCACTATATAAACCAATAGAAACCGGGCCTAAGCAGAGATTTCGTACCTAATCCTCTATAGGAGCCCTTATAGAGTTAAACTGTTGTATATTACCATATAAGGGCAAATTACCGTTAGATTGCCGTAGATTGCTATTATATAATAGCAAAGTACAATTACGTAACTGGAATATCGTTAAGATGTCTAGGAACTTTAACCGGTAGTTAAAGTTATCTAATTAGTTGGATTCTTAGGTGCTAAGCCTTATTACATAACATTATTGCAAGCCTTTAGCAATACCCCCTTTTCTTTCTCTTTTTTATACCTTAAGTGTCCCTTCTATATGTATATAGTAACCACAGCGTCGCCGGAGCTCCGCCTCTATAGGAGGGGGGGTAGTGTCACAGAACCCTACCGCAGGGGCCTCCATAAGAGAGCCCCGTGCTCTCGCGTACACCTCGCGTACAGCTTACGTCAGCTACGCGTAGGTATATCACCTCCTTATGCCCTCGACCCTTACGATCGATCGCGCAACGTCTTGTAGACTCCTCGAATACATACGCTCTGTAGCCCTTGACCCCGTCCCGTGACATATATAATGTCTATATTATAACTTAGATATAGTAATATAATATTATAGATATATTATACCTTTTCTCGCAATTTACGTATTCTTTCCTAGTCTTCCTCTATAATTTGCTTGTAGTAAAAGTTTTATAGCTAAGGGTCTAAGTATTTGCAGCAAAATACGCCTGTATAAGGTATCTGTCTCCTAAAGCACTTTTAGAGGCCAAGAAGAGGGTATATTATACTCATCTTGTTCTTTAATGTGCACAAGTATTATATCTATCTATATTAGAACCCAGATATATATAAGATCTATCTAGGATATATTCTCTTACATTTTCGTACATCTTGGTAATATTCTTATTATTTAGCTATAGGCTAAATAAATCTATTATATATCCAATCCCGTGCTTAGAGGACACAAAATATTTTAGTATTTCTTAACTAAATATAAGTCTTTCTACTACAAGTGATCTAGTTTGTGTAATTAATATTAAGCCTAGCTATATTATAGAAATAATTAGTTTATATATTATATATAGCTCACGTTATAGAATTCTACTTACTACTAGCGTTAAAGAAGAGGCATTAGCAGATCATTATAGTGTGGGCATTTGGGATTATATATCTTTATAATACTCCCAATATAAGCCGGATATATCCTAATTACTATCTTTAATATTTATATATATGCGTTCCTCCTACACCTGCTACCATTTATAGAAGAAGTCCTCCTATAATTATTTTAAGTCTTTAATTAAGGACTAAGTTGCTTCTATTAGCAGTAGTATAGAAGAACTACCTAAGATAGGTAAGTGCATAAGGGTGTCTGGATTATATCTTAGATATATTATTAATCTATCCTAGATATATCTCTATGCACTTTAGAGTGGTTGCGTATTATTAGCCATTTCTAATACTAAGATTGCACGATCTTAGATATACTAAAGATAGGGTATAATTACAATATTATATAATCAAGTGTAGCTTTAATGGCGATAATTTTAAAGAATTTTGTGTTAAAAGCTTATTAAGTATGCGCGCATGGTGCTAAAGTTTATCTAGTGTAAGATTTTGCGACGTGGCGTATTTCAACACTCCCAGAGTTTTCGGCAACACTGGCCGAGCTTCAAACTCCAGAGCCTCCGCCACAGAGCTTCGTGCAGAGCTTCGTGCAGGCAAGAAATTGAAGTAGAAAAGCTCTGCATAGGGCACTTTTATCCTTATTAATTGCGATATTTTATACATTTTCTATTAGATAAAGGATATTTTATAAAACTACTCTATAGATAATAAGGCGCGTTTAATATAGAAATAGGCTATCTTATGGTTTTATATATAAGGTTAGGTGTAAATTTTAGGAATCTATATATTAAGGATTTTAGTTTGTTTTATAAATAACTAATTAAAGTCCTTATTATTTTAATTAATAAAATCTAAACTAAAAGGACCTAAATTAAGCCTCTCTAGATCTAATGGAACCTTTAAATTTAGGCCCTTAAGTTTTATAATATTACACTCCTATCTAGCGTAAAGCTTATCCCTCCTACGCTCCTTCCTTACCTTAACCTCCTCCTTAGTTTTATTATAATAGTGCCTATAATAACTATAACCCTCTAATGCCTAATATGGTATAGCCTCCTTAACTTCCTTAATTTCCTTAACTTCTTTATTTTAAAACTATATACGCTAACTACGGTCTATAGGCGGCTCTATATAAGTTATCTAAGTAACCTTTATTAGTTTGGCGCGTTAGGCAGGCTTAGGTGGCCCTAAAGGAGGAGTAGACGGCTTCCTATGTTTATTTACAGTAGAAGCCTTAGGAGTAACACTAGCAGTACGTGGATAAGCGAGGGTATTACTAATAGAGCGAGTGCTACTAGCTAGAGGAGCTGCTAATAGCATTAACGTTGCTAGTGTTAACTTTAAGGCCTGCTTCGCGGGCTTCTTTGCAGGTACTATAATACTAGGAAACGCGTTAAGATAGGGTAAATAGTAAGGCAATGTCGGCTTTAACTTACTAACTAATGGTAGGGAGTTATATTAACAATAAGGCATATTAAACGTAGAAATGGGCTAACTCACGGTTTTATAAGTAAGGTTGGGTGCAAAAATCGGAGATCTGCATGCCAAGGATTTCAGTGCATTTTGTAAACGATAAATCCTTAGCATGCAGATCCCCAATTTTGCGCCTAAACTTATGTATAAAACCGTAAGATAGCCCACTTCTACGTTAAACGCGCCTTACTGTCGATATAACGCCCCTACCGTTAGTTAGTAAGTTAAAGCTAACATTGCCCTACTATTTGCCCTATATTGACGCGTTTCTTAGTATAATAGTGCCTTATATTAATATAAGGGATATTATTATAGACACCTTAGGTTGCCCTTAGGACAACCTCTAGACGCCCTTTGGTTAGTTGCCGGTTATATACTAGAGGCACGTGCCCATAGTATATGGTCTCTACAATCTTGGAGGCCTTACCTCCTTAAGGATTTGTCTCTCTTACTGATCTATCCTATTCTATAATCGTGTCCTTATAGCCCTCTGTCTATAAAGTCCCCTTATATTTAAATCCTTCCTACTCTATTTAAAAGGGCAGCTGGCTTTAAGGACTAGATTGTTTATTTACATCTTTTATTTATATCTACTATTCTCCCTTAAAATCTTGTAATAACTTAAATAGAAACCCTATGGACACCTTATGGAAAGCCGTTATATTAAGGCAGAAAAGTCCCTCTAATAGTAAGAGATTGCGATAATATAAACCTCTGGGTAAGACGGCTAAATAAGCCCTAATACCTAAATGCACTAGGAGCTTAAAGACTCTTGCATGCCTATAGTTACTGCTAAGGAAAATATAGACACCCTCTATAATAGACGCAATACTGCTAAAAAGTAACTAGAACTCCTCTAGCCCTACCTGGGCTGATTAGAAGACTAAGCGCTAGAGGTAACTCTAAGATCTTTCCCTAAGCCAGAAATGCTAAAGAAATACACTAATATGTTTAACTAAGGACCTAACTAGAACCCTCCTAGAAGACTATCAGCCTACAATTAGTATAGTGGTAGTATATAGACTGCTTATAAGCTAAGTAGGCCTATCTCTTTAGGTAATTTAACCTAAATACTAAATTAAGACCTAAGGCTTATTGGGAAATCTGCACTAGCTATTAGTGCTAATACTACTTTAGTAGCTAGAGCTTCCCTAGGCCTAAGTTTAGAAAGTTAAGAGCCCTATACTAATATCCTTTAAGATAGATATTGGGAAGCTATTATAAGGCTCTTAGAAGCTATATAGGAGGAAGCTACTAATAAATATATTAGAACCCTCTAAGGGTAAATTTAGATTTGGTAGGGTTTGATCTAAGCCAGACAAGTTCTTTTATAATCTGGCTAAGGCTAAGGGCTTTTTAGGGGCTACTTAATACCTGCCTAAGGAGGTATAAAAGACTTAGAGAGGCATCTATATAATAAATGGAAAAAGGATATAGACTCTATAACTAAGCTATAAAAGGCAACCCTAATTTAAAAATAGAAGATAGGCTGCTCTTATACTAAGAACGGCTTATAGTTCTAGACATTAATAACCTATAAATAGAGCTAATCTGTAAAGCCTACTATTAAGTCTCTATAGCGCACCCTAGTTAAGATAAGACCTATTAACTACTAGCGCCTTACTACTACTAGTAAGGACTCCTATCTAATATAGAATAATTTATTAGGAATTATTATGCTTATAAATAGGTAGATGCCCCTAGGAATTAAACCCCTAAATAGTTATAACTACTACTAGTTCCTAAATGGCTTTAGTAGTATATTATAATAGACTTTAAATTATTCCTAAAGGATAAATATGGCTATAATATGGCCTTTATAGTAGTTAACCAACTAAGTAAGTAAGTGTAACGGGACTAGCCCAGTTACAGTAGGAATGTCTCGGTGAAACACTCAATAGATAAATTCCGACGCTTTAATCAAATTCTGCCAAATTCCGCCAACTCGATTAATTTCCACCGGTTTCCACCAAATTCCACTGACGTGATGGAATTTGGTCGAAACCTGTTAAAATCCGCGTGGGCTTGTGCCCACACGTCTGCTGCCAAGACCCCGAATATTTAGTTACAAGTTTCCTATATTCCTTTCTCTTCTTTACGCAACGTCTTGTACTCTGCAAGAGCTATATACCCTTAGATTTAGATAGAATTTATATTGTTCCTTTGAATCTTCCCCAAAGCCTCTTCGTGCCCTCACAGTAAGCTATTTCCATCCCTTGCTTTAAGACTACAACTATAAAGGATATAGCCCATATATATGTTAATAATATTTACTAAATCTATAGTGCTCCTAAGTTAATTATCTCTAACTATAGACCCTAATTTATATTAGACTTCTGGGATAAATTCTACCGCATTCTTAGGATTAAGATTAAGCTCTCTACTATATTTTACCCCTAAACTAATAGCTAAACCAAGATTATAAACCAATACCTTAACCAGCAACTTCGTCCCTTTATTAATTACTACTAGGATAACTAGTTGGAACTACTACCTATAATAGACTACGTATAGCTTACGCTCCTTTATAATAGTATAGGAATATTACTATTTAAGTTACTCTATATATATAAGCCACAAACATCCTTTAATTAGGATAGACCTTAGGACCTATAATGGCCTGCGAACGCCTTAGCTATAAAGAGGCCTAGATATTCGTTAAGATAATATATAGAGCCTAGGAGGCTACCTAAGTAATTATAAAGAAGGTATAAGAGAAGGGGGAGGCCAATATAAACTAATATTATTGCAAGGTAGACTTCTATATAGGAGATAAAGTATAGGTATTAATAAAGAACTAAAAGACCTAAAGGCTAAGCTATAAGCTAAACCCCTAAATGGCTAGCCCCTATAAGATCTCTAAGAAGGTAGGGTACTTTTTTAAGGTTAAGCTACCAGAGTTAATAAAGATCCACCCTATCTTCTCTTTAGACCAACTAAGGAAGGCTATAGACAACCTATTACCTAGACAGTATAACAACCCCCTACTGCTAATTTAGATTATAAAGGATAAAGAATAGGAAGTTAAAGAGATCTTAGCAGTTAAGAAGGACTATAGTACCTTAAAATACTATATAAGCTAGGCAGGTTATAATAAAGATCTAAAATAGTACCCTATATCTAATTTTAAGTACTTTCCCTATAAACTATAAGCTTTCTACCTAGCCTACCTAAACCTTCCTAGACCACTACGTAAATTAAACAGCTGGATTAAATGCTGGGAAAAGGGGTTAAATAACTATAATAATTTAGACAATAATAAAGAACTTAAACAAAGCCTAAGGGCGGGCTTTTTTGGAGGGTGGGGGGTAATATAATGGTGCTAGAGCGTGTTACCTGCTACATTGCCGTTTCTAGGGCAATTTGCCACATTTCTGGGCAATCTGCTAGATTCTGCCATATTTTATAAGCACTACTTATAGAGCCAACTAATTAAGATTTTCTATGCCCAGCATGGAAAATTGCCATTAGCTTACTTGCCACTAGCGCCTTGACAACCCCTTATATCTTATTAGTCTCCAATAGTCTTCTTCTCCTTCTTCTTCTTAGCTTAGTATTCTTATATAGTAGTAATCTACAGCTTTGGTTTAGAAGTATTTGTACAAGCCCGTTACAATATGCGTAAAATCTACATACACTATATATTAAAAACCACTGCATTTCGCATTTAAATTTAGCTCTATATATATTAAAAATCTACCTAATATATACATAAAGTTGATCTAAAATGCATTAATTTTAGATGTATATTGTAGAGTATAGAAATCATAGGGTTCGCGAGAGGTACTATAATACTAGGAAACATATTAAAATAGGGTAAATAGCAGAGTAACGTCGGCTTTAACTTACTAACTAATAATAGGGACGTTATATCGACAATAAGGCGCGTTTAACGTGGAAATGAGCTAGCTACCTTACGGTTTTATACGCAAGTTTGGGCGTAAAAATTGGGGATCTGTATGCAAAGGATTCTCATTCGTTTTAAAACGACAAATAGCTTTTGAGCAGAGCTTAGGTGGAGCTCCGTGTAGAGCCTTAGTAGAGCTTTAAGCAGAGCTTCGAGCAGAGTTTTAATAGAGCTTCGAGTAGAGCTTAGTTAGAGCTTTAATAGAGCCTCTCTATATAGACCTTATATTTAGGCTTGTTTTCAAGGGCCTTATAAAGGGCTTTATATAGAGCTTTAAGTAGAGCTTTATATAGGCGTTCGTGTAGGCATTTATATAGACATTTACAGAGACATTTATGGAGACGTTTGTATAGATAATTATATAAAAATGTCTATTTAAAGCGAAGTCACACTTCCTCCGAATAGCAATATTAATATCTATTGCAATTAGCCTTTTGGCTTTTTGCTTTCCTACCCTCCACCCTATAAATAGTTTTGCAGCCTTTAGGCTTACGGTAGGCCTAAGGAGGGCAATAAATATATAATTATCTACCACTACTTAAGATAGTAGGGAACCTACTATGCAAGACAGCAGGCTAAGGCGAGATTACCCTCTCCTTGAGCCTATACCCCCTAATACATTATTTAGAATATATCTCTGCTAGTAAGTAAATAGATAGGCTATTATATAGACGTTTAATTAATTAATTATATGGGCGTTCGTATGGGCATTTATATAGGTAATTAATTAATCGATCAATTAATTATATAGGCGTTCGTACGGGCAATTATGCGACATTTAGTAATAGAACTGGATTAGAGGCTATTTAGAGCTCCAGATAGAGCACCCCTTTCAATAGATTTGGATCGATTGATTTAATTAGTAGAGTAGAGTGGATTGGACCTAGTAGAGCTTTAGGAGCTCTACAGCTTATACCTCTTTAGGGGGAGGATTGAGCGTCTAGTAGTTAGTGCGTGGTAAATAGCTAATTAGTGGTACTTCTTATACAGGGCGTCTGAAAATTATAGTCTCAGCCACCTAATATTTGACTCGTGTCCATCGCCTAGTCCTTACCGCTACTTGCCTTATTAAAGCTTGTCCTTACTGCCTACCTTACTATTACTACCTCTTTCTTAGTGTTGTTCGCTATACCTTAGGTATAGCAGCACTTCTTCCCTCTACGCGTGTCTTCTGCCTCTAATAATATTATCCTTACCCCAAAGTTAATTAATCTAAACGCCGTTAACGCTATAAAGGATATAGGAGTTCCGGCTATATAGTAAGGTGTATATTTGGTATAGAGCTTTGATAAAGCCAGTACTGCATATAAAGTAGCGTATATTGCCAATAATAGAAATGCAGCGAGGATATTATAGAAACGGGCGGCGATTAGTCTAAGTGTCATGGAGTGAGTACAAGTGACGATAATATGTAGCAAAGTAGATATTATTAAGCTACGTACATGAACTATGTAATAAAGTCAAGACGTTACGTAAGGAAAGAAGGTAAAAAGGTACAAGAAGAGGTATATACTGTTTACTTGTTGCTAGGTTAATAAGTGCACAGGGCAGAAGTTACGGATATTCGGATATTGCGGATATTGCAGATGTCTCGGATATTGCGGGTATTGCGAACGGATATCGTGAATATTGCGAATATTGCGGATATTGCAGTATCGTAATCAGTCTTTAGTTGCTAAGTCAGTAGAAACGGGTGGTCGTGTATAAGGTGTTACGGGGTGGTCCTATAATAGTACCCCCCTTTTAAACTCGAGCTCCTGTAAGACGTGGTTATAGTAGTTCTGGGTGGAGTTTATGGAAGTCTTTTGCGGCTTATATAAGTCCTATGGAGTTAACAGGTTCCCATAAGGGCTCAGTATAGCCTCTCCATTTATCGTACTTAATATCGTTAATTCTTTTAATAAAGTACTTATCTTCACTATCCACCTTAACTGGTGGGGGAGGGTCCTAGATCTATCTAGGCAAGGCGTCTAATATGGGGGCAGTAGGGTGGAGGACTAACGTGTGGAATATAGGGTGGATTTTAACAGTATTAGGGAGCTTTAGTTAGTAGGTGTGAGAGGAGACAACCTTCTTAATCCTATAAGGGCCAGCGTTCTTCTAATTAAGTTTCTTAGTAGGTCGCTTTATTTTTAGATTTCTTATATCTAGCTAGATAAAGTCACCAATTTAATAGGCTGGTGCTAGGGTTCGTTTCTTATTCGCTGCGGCTTTATAGATAGATTGGGCCCATATTATTTTATTAGTAAGAAACTGTTATAGTTCCTCTATCTTTTCTACAAATTAATTTGCTTCTGTAACTTATAAGGCATAATAAGCGGGGCGAGGAATATTACTAAAAGGTTTAAAACCCATTCATAGATGCTGGCCGTAGTTAGCTAGAAATAGGGAGACCTTTATAGTTTCTAAGACGGAGTTATTTGTAGTAAACTCGGCAAATGCAAGCCAGTTAATCCAGTCATCTTATAAATATAATGTGTATATCCAAATATACTGTTCCATAATAGCATTTATATATTCCGTTTAACCGTCCGTTTCTAGGTAATATGCTATAGACAATAGTACTTTAATGTAGAGTTAGGTAGTTAGTTCTTTCCAGAATATAGAGATAAACTGGCTGCCTCTATTAGAGATAATTGTTTTAGGGAGTCCGTGGAGTTTCTATATGTAATCTAGGAATAGTTAAGCAACGGCAGGTATTAACATATTAGGGCAGGCGATTAGGTATCTTATTTTAGACCGTTAGTCTACAACTACCATAATATTCTCGCAGCCTTTATTTTTAGGGAGTTCAACAATAAAGTTAATTAAGATGTCTTTCCATCTTTAGTCTGGGACAGGTAGTGGCTTTAGGAGGCCATTGTACGTTTTATGTAAGGCTTTAGCTTATTGGTAGGTATAGCAACTAGCAACGTATCTTTATATCATATTATGCATGTTTGGCCAGTAGTACTCCCGTTAAAGTAGTTCTAGGGTCTTTCCTTAGCCCAGGTAACCGGCTACTGGTAGGTTATATACGTATTTAAGGAGCTTAAGCTTAAGCTTATTATAATTAGGTATAACTAGACGGTTCTAGTAGTATAGAAAGTTTCTATAAGCTTTGCACTCACTTAGGGAGATCCTTTTTAAACATCTAACACCGTCCTATATTAATTTAAGCGTCTCTTAGATAAACTTATTGTTCGAATATTTATTAACTATAATTTGTTTAATTAATTAATCAGTTATTTTAAGGACGTATACCGTAAGGTCTTTAGTAGGAGGATTAAATAGTTTAGAGCAAAGCAGGGTTTAATTACGGTAAGCACGCGCTTCTTCTTATGCTGGTATGTCTTATAAGCGTTAGGTTAGGGCATCAGGCTTCTGGCCTTAGACACCTAGGCGGTATATAATAGAGAATTGCAAACGGGACAGGTATTCTAACCAGCGGGCCTAACGGTGGCTTAGCTATTTTATAGTTATAAAGTACTATAAGTTCTTATGGTCACTAAGAACCTTAATTAGAAATCTGGCACCTTTTAACTTAGGTCGCCATTATTTAAAGCATCTGATAATGGCCAGTAGTTCCTTATTGTAGATCTCGTAATTATATTTAGCTGGGCTCAGTTATTTTAAGAAGTATGCTATAGGGTGTAATACTCCCTCCTTATTATATTAAGACAGAATGCCTCCAGTAGCGCAGTTAGATAAGTTAGCTTCTACAACACTTATTCGGTCCAGGTCGAAGTGTTAGAGTATAGGTGCGGTAGTGAACATAACCTTTAGATACATAAAGGCTTTCTTATATTTCTTGTTAAAGATAAAGGCTTTATTCTTTTAGGTTAAAGTAATAAGGGGTAAAGCTAGGGCGGAGAAGTTATTAATAAACCATTAGTAGAAGTTAGTAAATCCTATAAAGACCCTTATATCCTTAACGTTCTTTAGTTCTTACCAGTTTATAATTACTTTAATCTTCTTTGGGTCTATTTATATGCTGTCTGTAGAAATAATAAGTCTAAGGTATAGGACTTCCATTTTATAGAACTTGCATTTATCTACATCTAATTATAGGCTAGCTCCGCATAGGGCTTCCAGAATAAGGTTAACGTGTTTCCAATATTTAGCTAGGTTATTACTGTATACCAAGATGTTATTAATATAAGCAGTATAGAAGATATCTAGATAAGGGCGTAAGGTGTTATTTATAAAGTGCTGGAATGAACTTGGGGCGTTTGCGAGGCTAAATAGCGTTACTAAGTACTTAAATAATCCATATCGGGTACGGAATGCGGGTAAGCTATTTATCTCCTTTTATAATGCGGAGGCGGTTAAATGCGTGGATAAGATTAAGTTTCGTGTAGTAACGAGCTTTACTTAATTAGTTTAGTGTTTCTTAAATCAACAGGAACGGGTATTGGTTCTTAATGGTAATAGTATTAAGAGCTCGGTAGTCTATATAAAAGTATAAACCGCTGCTAGGTTTCTTAATAAAGATTACAGGTACAGCTATAGGCGATAAGCTTGCTCTAATAAATCCTTTACTTAGGTACTTGTCTAGGTACTTCTATAGCACCTAAAGTTTATTTTAGGATATTCTATATAGGGGTCTAAATCTAGGCTGCTTTCCTTCTTTAAGTTCGATCTTATAGTTATACGGTTAGTACTTTGCCAACTTGTTGGCTTCCTTTTATAAGAATACATCTAGGTTTTTATGGTGACATACTGGTACTTTTGTGGCGGGGTTAGTGTGCTTTTTTAGTGCTAAGGCTTTCTTAATATCAGCTATTGTGACGGCGTAGATTGTATATTTGGGTTTCCTAGTAAGTCGTGCCAGCGGGGTAGCTCCAATTATTTAGATGTCTAGGGTGTTAGGTAAGCTCTTGTTGTCTATAGTTTCTTATATAGTTCCTTATTCAATTTTAGGTTCAGTATTAGGTATAGAGTTAGTGTTAGGTATAGAGTTAGTATTAGATTTAGGTTTGGGTTCTTTAAGTATCCTTTTTATAGTAGAATACCAGTTCTTCTGGTATACTCATATAGTATATTTAAGCCTTTGCTTAGTCCGAGGCGGTATAGTGCTTAGGATTAATTCTTAGGGTTTAGCGGATATTTTAGATCCTTAACGGACGTCAGCAGATATTCTAGATCCTTGGCGGACGTTAGCAGATATTCTAGATTCTTAGCGGACGTTGGCAGATATCTATCTTAGTGGAATCTAGTGGATTTCTCAAACGTGGGGCGGACATTAGTGGAAATCTTAGGCTTTAGTTTAGGTTCGGAGCGGTAAGTTATAGAGCATTCCTGCTTGTAACAAAAGGCAGTAAATAGGAGCTTAAGGTTATTTTAATTAATAACCACCTTATATAGCTTTATCTAGGGTTATCTAAGGATTACTAGGTGGCCTAAGGTAGTAATAAAAAGCTTAATCCGTTCTTTGTGGTTTAGGTATTGGAGTCTTAGGGCTACCATATAGGTAATACGCCCTAAGACGGTGTATTTGCCATCAAATCCAAATATATTAATATGCTAGTTAAGGGGGGTTAGGGTAAAACCATTATCTTACGTGAAGATCTTATTAATAAATCCTATGCCGCTAGCTCCTATGTTAATTAGGACTTAAGTATTAGCCTATTAATCTTTCTACCAAAGATAGCAGTTAATAGTTATACTATGGTCCCAAGAGTCAGAGTTTGTAATATCTAATGTATTTAACAAGATCCTATGGCAGAGCTGTCCTAAAGAGCGACTTAGCTCTAGGACCTTCCTTTTAAAGGCGATTAGGGCGGGGTTCCTAAGAGTAATTATATGCCGGAGCTTCGTCCTTATAAGTAGTGTTTACTAGATGCGGGGCTGGAACCAGATAAAGATTAGGAACGGTAACCGGAAGATTAGTGCAGTAAACAGCTACTAGTATTAGCTGTTCTTAAATTGTTTTAGGACGTAGGTATAGGGACGGAATAGTATTTTAAGATATAAGCCTTGCTTCCGCATTTAAAGCAGAGGCTTAGTTAGATGCGTTGTTCTCGTTTAGAGGACCCTAGTAGGGCATACTCTAGGGTCCCAGAGTTAATATCTATAGCATTAGGGTGCTTATGCTGAGAAGATGACTTAGCAGGGACTTATAGGGCTGTCGTATTGTATTAAGGAGCGGATTTTGGCGTTAGACGTAGTATATCATTATACTATTTGTTAATAACGTTTGCGCAGGCATTAAAGGCTCCTAGTAGGTCTATACCTATTAGGGAGGTTTTTAGTTTAGGGCTTAGGGATTTAATAAGGCTATTAATTAGTGCGGAGTTATTCTAGTCTATTTCCTTTATGTAGCGATTAAATTTGGAGAAGTATACTAGGAAACTTTTTTTTTAAGTTATATGGTTTATCTTCCTTTAAGCGGTAGCTTGGCGGTTTAGGTTACTATATATAGCTTTAAGAAGTACGACTAGGCTTTATACTGAGTTTAGCTAAAGAGGTTTAATATGGTTAGCTGCGTCTCCTCCTAGTTAACTTAGGGCATAGTAGAGTTGGTTGGCTTTAGTTAGGTAACGGTTAGCATTACCAGTCAGCTTATTCTTAAGCCGGCTTAGGAATAATTAGAGCTCTTGTTGTTTACTGGTAAATACTAGAGGGTCTAGTAGTTTTTTGGATTGTTATAGTGCAGTAGACGGAATTACGGGATAAATATCCGCAGCTGGCTTAGGGTTCGCACCCGACAAGCCAGGTCCAGATTTAGTTATTTTTATCTCGTCTGTGGGTAGCGTGTTAGCAGCCTCTTAGGCTAGTATTTGGTCTTGGGGCCCTGACGCGAGTGTCTTAAGGGTGCGGACTTCTTCTTAAAGTGCTTCAAGCGATTCCTAGTACCGTACTTTTTATTTAGCTTATTGTTTAGCTATAGCGGCCTGGTTCTGTGCAAGGGCGTCTATAAAAGACTTCTACATATTTGCTAATTGTTCTTAGAGTATGGACATAATATCAGCGGCCATTGTAGGGGCTTTAAGGTTGTTCTGTATTTTGGACGGGGTGAGGCGGGGCGGAGTATAGGTTTTTTTTTTGACGTAATGTAGTGTTACGGAGTAAGTACGAGTGACGATAATATATAGCAAAGTAGATATTATTAAGCTACGTACATAAACTGTGTAATAAAGTCAAGACATTACGTAAGGGAAGAAGGTAAAAAGGTATAAGAAGGGGTATATACTATTTACTTGTTGCTAGGTTAATAAGTGCACAGGGCAGAAGTTACGGATATTTGGATATTGCGGATATTGCAGTATCGTAATCGGTCTTTGGTTGCTGAGTCGGTAGAAACGGGTAGTCGTGTGTAAGGTGTTATGGGGTAGTCCCGTGACACTAAGCAGTATTACTATTGCTACGTATATAAGAGGTAGAGGTGTTAGTAAGAGCTTATAGTTATTTTATCTAAAAGATTAACTGCCTTAGAATACCTTACTAAGGATTACTATATAGATAAGGTAATAGGTAAGCTTCTTTTACTAAAGCCGTTAAATTTAGGATAGCTAATAATTAAGGAGTACCCTAAATAGGCCTCTCTTAATAAGATAAAAACATTTACTAGCTTTAAGGCATTGCTTATATACTAGATTATCTACTACTATATCACCTTCTTCTAATTTAAAAACGCCTACTTTTGCCAGCTATTGTGCTTTCTATATTTAGTGCTTAATAAGCTCTTGCCGCGGGCAGCTTATATAATTAAAAGGTGGGTAATTAAAGCATATAATACTTATAAGAAGGCCTTAAAGTTAGAGCTCGCCTAGGCTTATAGCGTAATATTAATATCCTTTAACTTATAGACATTACCAAACTCCTACACAGTTCTTAGTATTTTAGCCCACTTTATTAATGGGTGGGGTAGGTAATAGTAGGCTATTTTAGGGCTTTATAAGGTTCCTAGTCAATATAGCGGCAAAAATATAGCAACGGCCTTAATTATCCTATTTATGGAGTACGGGATTTAGGGCAATATTAGATATTTTATAGCGGATAATAATAATATAAATAATAAGTATATTAACCTTGTTCTTTAAACCCTTTATATAAATATATTGGTAAAGTAACGGAAGGCTCGCCAGCTGCGTTATTTTAGCTATATTACTAACCTTTACGCATAATCCTTTATTATAGTGAAGGACGCTAAAAAGGGTTATAAGGAGCTTAATATTGCCTACTAGAAGGGTAATATAAGAAAGATTAGAAAGCTCTAGCGTAAGCAGGGGGTAGTAAGTTTACTTTATAACCTTATCTAATATATTTATATAACTCCTTAGTGTTATAGAGTAAGTATAAGCAGTAATAATATATAGCGAAGTAGATATTATTAAGTTATATATATGAACTATATAATAAAATTAAGACGTTGCATAAGGAGAGAAGGTAAGGAAACGGAAAGAAAGGGTATATATTAATAGTTTAGTTGCTTAGTTAATATATATACAAAGCAGAATAAGATTTAAGTAGTGGTCCTAGCAGAACTTGTAAGCTTTGCAGTGTGGGAGAATTGAGTAAACGACTTGATTGTTGTCGGGAACGAGGCATGTTGCCGTCACGTGTTGATGTGGCCCTAGTGTGGTAAGGAACCTTAAGTTCCTCACCCCTTTCCTTATTCCTATCAAGAAAGAATCAACCATTATCATACTATCTACGAACCGTAGCTACGTGATATCCCCTTGTGTAACCAACACTGATTAGTGGTTAACTTTACTGTTATACCATAGAACAGCTAGGTATTACTAAGAAGAGACAAGCCACTGTACCAGTGCTACTCGTGCTAGAGGAAGCTGTTTTTTGAGGTTAGAACTGGTCCTAAATTTTAAATAGAACTCTTCCACGAATCTAAGGATCTAAAGGCCAGAATTAGTCCTAAGCCTTTCTAAGATTATAGATTCTTGCGTCTATTACATAGAATAACACGCTTTATAAGTCTTTGCGATTTAAGGCTAGAACTGGTCCTAAGCCCCATAACCGTAAATATATATCACGAACGCGTACTAAATGATAAACGCGTACCAAACGATAAATATATATTACGAACGCGTACTAAACAATAATTCCTATACCAATAACACTTCCCTCCCTCTGAAAATATGGCTACGCCTACTTTAAATAACTGGAAAGACTCCTTACTACTAGGGGTAACTAAGCACGCGAAACTTATTAATGAAGATTAGGACGAATTCGCCTTTAATATAACAACTTATACCGCAAAACAAGTTAACGGCTTTCTCCTACACCATATTATATTCTACTGAAATAGATGCTACGCCGACTTATAACTATGGGAGTATTTTAGGGAGGATTTTATAGGATGGACTGCTGATACCTAGGCACTTGGCAATATTAATATTATTTGGGATTTTTAAGACTTCCTCCATAGAAATGGGGTATACGTTGCTAAGAACGGTAACTTAATTGCTAGCAATATTTAGGCCGTTATTATTAGTATAGAAGAACCAATATGGACAGAAGCTAAGATTATACGTCAACTATAGAAACCTAAAAACAACCCATATTCTTTGGAAGGCAACTTTAATTCGTATTAAAACCCCCAGAACGCTGACCCCCCACCTAGAGCTGCTCTTCCACCTAGAGGTGCTCTCCTATTTAGAGTTGCTCCGCCTCTACCTCCTTTACTCTAGCCAACCAGTGAGCTTTTACCACGAGAAGTCACGAATCTGATAAAGGTATATTCGGACGAAGAGAAGAAGTTTGGAGGAGAACTATATGACATGCTTAGAGCAAAACTATAGGTCTTTTATAACTGTTGCAATAAGGTCAGAATTTAACGCCACTAGTACCATTATGCTTTCTCTATTATGTTAAAGGAATAGGCAGTAACATTCTATTACGACTATATTACAGGTAAAAACTATAGCTTTAATATAATGCTTTAGTTTACTAGAGCCTACTTTAAGACTAATAAGAATTGCCAACTTTATATATCTAAATGGCGAGAGACTATGTTCTAGAGAGTTATTACTTCCAACCTAATAAAGACTTGTTTAGAGTGCCTTTAACTACTCTTTAATAAACTCTAGAAAATCTAATATGGCCTTACTAAAACCTACTAAAATAAGAACAGCCTAAGGGACTAGGTTATTTTAGCATGCCGTAGCGTTCCTAAGTGTAACTTGGCGCTATACAAACCTACAGATACATTTAAAGGAGTATATACTAAGCTACGCTCTGCTATAGGTACTGCGATGCGAATATAAGAATTTTAACAGCTCTATACCGAAAACCCTACCTAAATAAGTATTCCCAACTAATACGATCACAACTGGACTGATCGAATATATAGTGGCCGTGGTAGGGAATATGGAAGAGGGTACAATCAATGTCAACTATAAGGCAACCATGGAGGTCCTTATGGAGGTTTATTTTGAAGTAATCGCTAGAAGAAGTGCTATATTTATAAGAAGCCAAAGTGCTGGTTAACTAGACACTCCCTTGATAAGTGAAAAGAGGCATATAATAAGTTCCGTCAGAGTATAAGAAACGTTGGAAATTGTAAGGTTACTGCGGCCTACTTCTAAAGCTTCCTGGTTTAATACAAAGGCGTAGAAGACTTTAAGGGTGAGGTTAATAAGGTTAAACAGCTCCTTATAGATATGGAAATTGAGGACTATTCTCCTAACCAATACTTCACGGAGTATGGTGAGGTAGATAGTATATAAACCGTCGCTGTTCTTAACGACTAATCTACGCTTTATTCTATCACGAAATTAGATATCTTTAACGAGCTAAAGGAGAGTTCCGCGTTTTCCTTTAATAATAGATACTCGGCGTACGTCTTCTATAATATTATGCCGGATATAGGAGCCGCAGGAGTATCTATAGTAGGAGAATCTTAAGTTTAAGCTCTTTAGCAGCTTAATAGCTCTATTTAGATTAACTAATCAACGGCAGGCCAACATACGATTTGCTTTAGTAAAGGTACTGCGATCTTTTTTAGCATAATTAGGGTCTAAACCCCTTTAGGATATATTACTTTCTATATTGTTCCTATAAACACTCCATTTCTATTTTGCATTAAAGATATAGATAAGTTAGGCGTCAGGCTTAACAACCTTAAGAATGTACTTGTTTAGGGAGACAATTAGGTACCTATTATACGCAAGTGGGGTTACCCCTAGTTGCTCCTTTATTAACTAGAAAAGAGTGTTGCTTAAAGCTACTTAACTAAGTTAGAATTACGCCAACTGCACTATTGTTTTGGCCACCTATCTGTTTATTAATTGCTTAGGGTTCTTTAGCGAGTAGGCTATAAAGTCAAGGTTAAGGCAATTAAGCATCTTATAAAATACTGCCACCACTGCTAAATAAACCAGAGGTCCCCTAGCCGATTTAAGTTTATCCTTAAAGATAACTACAACTTCAACTTCTATATTATTGTCAACGTTATATATCTTAATGGCAAGCCAGTACTCTAAGTTGTTAACTTCTTAACCTCCTTCTAAGCCGCACGATTTTTAAAGGATATATCAGCTAGGAACGCATGGAATACCCTTTAGTTATACTGGATTAATATCTACCTAGGACCCCCTAATTAAATTGTCTATAACGTAGGAAAGAACTTCTTATCTATAGAGTTTTAATAATAGATAAAGGCAATGGCAATTAAGGTTAAGGAAGTCCCTATTAAGGCATATAATAGTGTTAAAAAAGTGGAGCGATATCACGCGCTATTACGCCGCGTATATAAGATTATCTCTTTAGAACTAGAGGACGCTAGCGAAGAACTTACTTTACAAATAGCTATTAAAGCTGTTAACGATTCTGCTGGCCTGGATGGACTCATACCCACGTTGCTAGTCTTTAGCGCCTACCCTCAAATAACTAACGATTCTCCACTATCTCCCTCCGTTGTGCAATAAGCTGAGGCTATTCGCAAGGCAACAAAGGAGGTACAATATCTTTACGCTACACGCCAAGTCAACAACATACTAGGAATGAGAAATGGCCTAAATACCTTAACTACGCTCGATCTGCCACTCTAGTCTAAGGTACGCGTATGGCGTAAAAAGGGAGGATGGTCAGGCCCATATTAACTTATTGCAATTAATGGCCAGACTTGCACTATTTAGATACCTTATGGACCCACTTAATTCCATTTAACTGTTATTAAGCCTTACTACAAAGATAACAGTTCTAAGCCTTTATAAGATGCCCTAGAAGATGCCCTAGAGGAGAACCACAATTAATATGCTCTAGAAGGCGACTACGATCCCGATATAATATTAGTAGATGCGCCATAACTATAACGCGGTAGAGGTCGCCCAAAGGGATCACGAAATCGCCAATATCTTGTTAATTTTGAAGAGCAATTTATTGCCGCCATTGAAAATGGAGTTGAGTTATTAATAGCCTTTATGACAGCTAAGGAGAAGGATAACTTTAAACTCGTAAAATAGCTTTAAAAGGAAGGTTGTATTATAACTTTAGGAGCTCCTTTCTAAGTATCTAATAAGTAGGAGATCGAGGGTTTTATTATAAGAGGAGTTTTTAAATTTAAGAAGTATAACCTTACCAAGTTTAATGGAGTTCGCATCTTTAAGTTAAGAATAGTTAACGAAATTAAGGGCAAAGCTACTAACGCCCTATTTAAGAAATTAAGGCTTATTATCTAAGGCTACAACAATAATAGTAAGGAGGTGATTTTTATATAGTTTCCCACGATTTAACAAGCTAGTTAGTGAGTTATTATTGCGCTAGCTCCCTCCTTAATAAAGAATAGAATGGCGGTTTATTTGTGAGATATTACTTAAGCCTACACCCAATTAGAGACGCACCTTTAGCGCTTAATATTGGTATACCTTCTAGAGCAAATTTGCCACCAGTATCCTAAAGATACGATTATAGTTATGCTTAAGCTATTATATGGGATCGCAGAGGCAGGAACTCACTGGTGGGCTACTTATAGTAAGCACTATAAAGAGAAGCTTTTAATAACTACTTCTATATTCGATCCCTACTTCCTTATTATAACTATGGGAACTCTATTTGGAATTGTTGGCATATAAACTGATAATATAATTATCTTGGGAGACGACTAATTCTCAGCTCTTAAAGAAGACGAGCTAGTAAAGGCAAATCTTATAGCAAAGCTAAAGGAAAAGCTTAGTTCAACAACACTATTACTCTTTAATAGATGCATCCTCTCCCTAAACAAGGATTCTATTACTCTACGCCAGAAGGGTTAAGGTAAGAAGATCGACGTTATTAACGCTAATTCTCTAAAGTAAGGATACGTAGAGCAACGCGCTTGCGGAGCTTATATTGCTTCTATCTATCAACCTAAGGCTTTATTTAATCTCTTTGTTGCCGCCTAACACCAGAAACTAACTAAGGACAACGTTCTTGCCCTAAATAAACGCCTTTCCTGGCAAATGAACCATCTTGACTAGGGCCTACACTATATGCCTATTAATCTTCCCACCGCTAAGCTCTTTATATTTATTAATAGATTGTTTATAAATAATAAAGATTTTAGCTCCTAGCTAGGATATAAGATTATTATCACAAACAAGTTTACTAGAGAGAATAACTTTACAATCTATGGCAACCTTATCTATTGGAGCTTAACTAAGAGCAAGCGTGTTACCCGAAGTGTTTTGGCATTAGAGATATATGGAATAGTTAGCGGAGTTAATATAGCAATTGCAATTGGAACTACCCTAAAGATAATTATAGATCGACTTGAACTTCCTATTATCCCTACAATTGTATGCACCGACTTATATTCCCTTTACAAGTGTTTAGTTAAGCTTGGTACCACAAAGGAGAAGTGCCTTATAATTAATATTATGGCACTTTAGCAATCCTATAAGCGTTAAGAACTCTTTAAGATTTAATAGATTAATGGCCAAGATAACCTAGTAGATATAATAATAAAGGCGAACCCAAACAAGGCACTAAAGACGTTTATTAACACGAATACTCTGCGTATACAAGTTAAAGGTTAGGTTAAAAGGGAGTAGGAGTATAACATTCTGTAGACCCTAACTTAAACTAGCCAATTAGGATTTTCCATCCCCAGGATAGAAAATTGCTATTGGCTCACTTATTACTAGCGCCTTGGCGGCCTACCCGTCTTTACATTATCCGCCAAATTCTGCCAACTGCCGCATTGTCGCATATTGTCGCATATTGTTTGGTATTGTTGTACACTATCTGGTATTATCGCATCCTGTCTATTTATATATATGTAGATGGCAACCACAAAAAGAAGAGTTGCCAGTGTCGGGAACGAGGCATGTTGCCGTCACGTGTTAATATGGCCCTAGCGTGGTGAGGAACCTTAAGTTCCTCACCCCTTTCCTCATTCCTATCAAGAAAGAATCAACCATTATTATACTATCTACGAACCGTAGCTACGTGATATCCCCTTATGTAACCAACAATTGTAAATCTATGGAAATCAGGTATAATATATACACGAAATACGTGGCAAAGGTTAACGGAGACGCTGACAATGATTTGCAACTGTTACCTAACTAGCCACCAGGTCGACATTGCTACTTAGTTAGTAATAGGTAATAAATAGGTAATAGAAATAAGTAGTAAAACATGCGATAACAAAAGACAGGGTAGTAAGTTATAAGATAAGACAAAGTACTGTTTTGGTATAGTACTGGTAGTCGGTTACAGAACTTAGTAGGATTTAGTAAACTTGGCAAAATATAGCAGAATGCGGCAAATTGCCGTTAGATTGCCGTATATTGCTAGTAGATTGCTATTAGATTGCTATCCTACAGTTAGTCTCTTTTTACTACATTAGTAGAAATAGGTAAATGTATATAAGATATTACGGATGTATTCTATAATAGTACCCCCCCTTTAAACCTAAGCTTCTATAAAATAGGGCTATGGTAGTTCTAGGTAGAGTTTATAAAAGTCTTCTACGGCTTATATAAGTCCTATAGAGTTAACGGGTTCCTATAAGGGCTTAGTAAAACCTCTCTATTTTATAAGGTATATATATTTACATTTCCATTTATTATACTTAATATTATTAATTCTTTTAATAAAGTACTTATCCTTACTATCTACTTTAACTAGTGGAGAAGGGTTCTAGATCTGTTTAGGTAGGGCGTCTAATATAGAGGCAGTAGGGTTTAGGACTGATATATAAAATATAGAGTGGATTTTAACTGTGTTAGGGAGCTTTAGTCGGTAAGCATAAGGAAAGATAGCCTTTTTAACCTTATAAGGGCCAGCGTTCTTCCAATTAAGTTTCTTAATAGGTTGTTTTATATTTAGATTTCTTATATTTAGCTAAATAAAGTCTTTAACTTAGTAGGCCAGTACTAGGGTTTAGTTCTTATTTACTACAGCTTTATAAACAGATTAGGCCTATATTATTTTATTAGTAAGGAACTCTTATAGTTCTTCTATCTTCTTTTTAAATTAATTTACTTCTATAACTTATAAGGCATAATAGGCGTAGTAAGAAACATTACTAAAGGGTTTAAAACCTATTCGCGGATACTAGCTGTAGTTAGCTAGCAATAGGGAGACCTTTATAGTTTCTAAGATAGAGTTATTTACGGTAAACTCGGCGAATATAAGCCAGTTTATCCAGTTATTCTATAAATATAACATATATATCCGAATATACTATTTTATTATAGCATTTATATATTCCGTTTAACCATCCGTTTTTAGGTAGTATGCTATAAATAATAGTGCTTTAATATAGAGTTAGGTAGTTAGTTCTTTCTAAAATATAAAGATAAACTAGCTACCTCTATTGGAGATAATTGTTTTAAGGAGTGTATAAAGTTTCTATATATAATCTAGAAACAGTTAGGCGACGGCAGGTATTAATATATTAGGGTAGGCAATTAAGTGGCTTATCTTAAATAGTTGGTCTATAATTACCATAATGTTTATATAGCCGTTATTTATAGGGAGATTAACAATAAAGTTAATTAAGATGCCTTTCTATCTTTAGTTTAAAATAGGCAGTAGTTTTAGAAAGCCGTTATACGTCTTATATAAAGCTTTGGCTTATTAGCAGGTATAGTAGCTAGAGAAATACCTTTATATTATATTATGCATATTTAGCCAGTAGTATTTCTATTAAAGTAGTTCTAAGGTTTTTCCTTAACCTAGGTGGCCGGCTACTAGTAGGTTATATATATGTTTAAGGAGCTTAAGCTTAAGTTTATTATAATTAGAGGTAACTAGGCGGTTCTAGTAGTATAAGCGGTTTCTATAGGCTTTGTATTTATTTAAAGAAATCTTTTTAGAGCGTTTAATGCCATCTTATATTAGCTTAAGCATCTCTTAAATAAACTTATTATTTGGGTATTCATTAATTATAATCTATTTAATTAATTAATTAGTTATTTTAAAGACGTATACTATAAGATCTTTAGTAAGAAAGTTAAATAGTTTAAAGAAAAATAGGGTCTAATTTTAGTAAGAGCGTATTTCTATAACGGGACTAGCCCAGTTACAGTAGGAATGTCTCGGTAAAACACTCAACAGATAAATTCCGACGCTTTAATTAAATTCTGCCAAATTCTGCCAAGTTAATTAAATTCTGCCAGATTCCGCCAACTTAATTAATTTCCACTAAATTCCACTAACATAATGGAATTTGGTTAAACCCTATTAAAATCCGTATAGGCTTGTGCCCACGCGTCTGCTGCTAAGACCCTAAATATTTAGTTATAAGTTTCCTATGTTCCTTTCTCTTCTTTACGCAACGTCTTATACTCTACAAGAGCTATATACCCTTAGATTTAGATAGAATTTATATTATTCCTTTAAATCTTCCCTAAAGCCTCTTTACGCCCTTATATTATGTTATATTAAAACAACTACTATTAAAATGGTAAACGAACCCGAATCCGCTTTAATAACTATAAGTATTATATCCCTAGTTAGGGAACAGTTAACTATAATACAACAGTCCTTTATAGATGCCCTAGCTCAGCAGCAGGCCGTACTAGAAGCCTAATATTAGCGATTAATAGAAGCACTCCGCGAAGAACTTTGCAACGTTAAGGCACTTACATTAGAGACCCTAATAATAACGCCTGCAAACAAGATTAAAGTAACCGTATCTAAACCTAGCCTATTAAATGCAAACACTAAGCCGGTAATGGTAGCTTAACCCATGTCTATAACAAATTTAATACCCGCTATAAAATCTAAAAAGCTCCCTAATCCTCTAATATTTAATAGAAATTAAAACAATCTACGTCCCTTTATAACTAAGCTCCATCTTAAACTTTTAACAAACTATAACTAATACCCTACTAAAGCTAGCAAGGTTAGCTATAGAATGTCTTATTTAAGTAAAGACACTATATGTACTATAGATCCATTCTTCCGTAACGGCACCTTTATTAATTTTAAAATCTTTATCTCTCTGCTAAAACAAATATATAATAATACTAGCCGCGAACACACAGCTGTTACTAAACTTAAAAATCTATAATAACAAAACCGAGACTTTACCAGCCTCTTTTTGGAATTTTTAGGCCTTATTAGCAAACTAGATTAAAATAAAGCCGCTAGAGTTACTACCCTTTAATAAGCTATCTTAGATAAAATTAGAGCCTAGTTAGTAGGTAGGGAACTGCTAAAAAAACCTATTTGAATTTACTATAATATGTTAATAAATTAATAAGGACCTTTAATATAATAAGCAGACTTATTCTCTAAAGTTAACTACACCTTGTATTTAAAACACTATGAACTTGGTATATACCCTAAAGCACAATCCGTCTCCAAAACCTAAAAGCCCTATGTATAACCCTATGGACCTTAATGCCACCCAATCCTATGCACCCTTAGGAATTAATAAACAAAGAACTTAAGCCACAAATAGAGAATGCTTTGGATGCAGTAAAAAAGGATATATTTAAAAGCATTGCCGAACTCACCCCTTTAAAAAGGTCCACTATAGTTCCTCCCGTTCCTTAAATCATACCCGCTCCTTAAGTTGTACTTATTCCTTAAATCATACCCACTCTATAAATCGTACTTAGACGCTATAAAGTATCTTGCCTTTAGTTAACTTGGAAAACAAATTATCCTAAGGCTAAGTTGCGCCTTAGGATAAAAATTAGAAGAATATAAGTCTCTAGACTCTTCTAGCGCTAATATACGGCACAACTCCCTTAATATACTCGGCGAAATTTAAATACTTAAAAAATAGAAGAAGGTATAAATCCTAATAGATAGCGGAGCCACTAGTATAGGCTTTGTTAATATAAACTATACAAAAACTTAACGCCTAAATTTAAAGAAACTTAATAAGCCCTAAGGCCTATAAGGCTTTAATGGCAAACCCTTAATATATGGCGAAATAACGCACTACGCCCTAGTAAAAATGCGGATGGGCGAATACCTTAAATATATTTCCCTGTTTATAACACCCTTAAAGCAATATAAAGTTAAACTTAGATATAGATAGCTAAAACAACATAACCCTTTAATTAGCTGGGTTAAAGAAATACTAAAGTTCTATATAACTTACTGCCGAAGCCATTGCTTAGAATACTATATACCCTATAAATATATATACAACTATTTAAATTTGATATAATACAAATTACCCTTGCCATAAACCTTAAAATAAGATAATAAAGCCATAACTGCTAATTATGGTAAAGAATGCGAAGATGTTTTATTAAAATCTCTTAAAATTTAGATAATATAAGCCGCACCTTAACGAATTTAATATTATTAAATACTGGAACAATCGCTATTTAAGCTAGCCTACTCTCGCCTGCTTCGCCCTTAATATCCTTACTATACTACCTATATTAAATAAGTGCGAACGGCTATTTAGTAGCGCTAAATACTTATCACTCTTTAGCGCGAATATGCTCCCTATTATTTTAAAGCTTTTATACTTTATTAAAAGCTAAAGTAAGTTTACCCTTAAGGCGAAAGGCCTTAGATTAAATATATAAGACCCAATAATACATTAAATAAGGTACTAAACGCCTATAGAGAATAATAAGATATATATACTTAGCGTTAGAGGTGGATTAAATATTATAAGACAATCGTATATTTAACTTTATACACTTAGCATAAGAAGGTTAGTAACTAGGTAAAGCCGTAATTATAATATATATTAACTTCTTCTTTATATAATAAGAATAGAATAATATAACTTTACCTAATAAGAGGATAGTAGTTATAAGCTAATTATAATAATTAGATAAGGAAGATTAAATAGAAGATATTATAACTTAGTAAAATTTCTAAATTAAAGATAGAAATACTATACCTTAAATTAATAACTTAGAGATATAAGATATCTTTAAAGATAAAAATAGAGAGAAGGGGGGTAGTATTATAGATCTTATATTAGCAGTAGTATAACTACTAAAAGAGAATATAAATAAGCCAGTTATAATAGCGCGGAAGGTATTAAAACCAGTTAAACTATAGAATAAGAGGTAGTTAAGTTATATAATAGATTACAGGATAAGTTTAAAATATAAAAATATAGGAATGTGGAAATATAGAATGTATTAATATACTAATATACTAATATACTTAGTATATTTTTTAGGAGTTAGATTGTGTATTTAAAAGATTATAATCCCTACTTTAAATAGCTCCTCTTTTTATAGTAAGTCTTAAAATATAATAGGAGTTAATCTATTAGGTAACCACTTTACTAATTATATTTTATTCTTATTAACTATTATTTACCTATATACCTAGCCCATTAATAAGTCCACTATAGTATCTACTATAAGGCTTCGTTATAGAGAGGATTTAATATAGCTGTATAGGTATATATACTATTATTAACTTTTATAATTTAGGTAATAACTCCTTTATTTACGCGCTTGTAAACCAAGACATAATAAGGATAATTCTTCTTTAAAATCTTTCTATTTGGCTGCCTAAGTAATCAACCTTCCTTATCCTTTTACTAGCGGTTGTTTTTAGTAAGCTTCTAATAGTTATAGGTTTCTCCACTATAAGCTTTATATTTTATATAGAGTTATTATATAATTTAGCTACCACTTGTATAGAGCTTGCGGCTTTAAGGGAACGCGTAGTTATTAAAGCGCTTTACTACTAAATCTTAAGCATTATAGTGCTTATTAGCTTCTAGCTTAAGTAAGTATTTAGGGGAAATTAATTAAATAGCTGCCTATATTACTATTGTAATAAAGCCTTATAGTAGATACTATAGCAGACTTATTAATAGGCTAGGTATATAGGTAAATAAGAAGTTAATAATATAAATATAACTAGTGGAGTAGTTGCCTAATAGATTAACTCTAATTATATTCTAAGTTTACTATAAAGAAGAGAACTATCTAAGCAGGGACTATAGTTCTTTAAATATATAATCTAACTCCTATAAAATATACTAAGTACATTAGTACGTTAGTATATCAGTACGTCCTATATTTCTATATTTCTATATTTCTACATTTCTACATTTTAAACTAGTCTTATAACTAGCTATATAACTTAGCTACCCCTTATTTTATAGCTTAATTGGTTCTAGCGCCTTATATACTATCTTAACTAATCTATTTATATCTCTTTTTAGTAGTTATACTACTCCTAATATAAGGTCCGTAATACTATATCCCTTTTCTTTATCTTTATTCTTAAAGATGCCTTCTATCTCTAAGTCGTTAATTAGAGGTATAGCATTACTATTTTTAATTTAATAACCTTTATTATTTTTAATACCTCCTATTAGATCCTTACTATTTAATTATTATAATTAGCTAGTAACTATTATCCTCTTATTAGATAAAGTTATATTATTCTATTCTTATTATATAGAGAAGAAGTTAGTATATATTATACTTACGGCTCTATCTAGTTGCCAACTTTCTTTCTATACTAAGTATATAAAATCGAATATACGGTCGTCTTATAATGTTTAATCTATCTTTAACGCTAAGTATACGCGTCTTATTATTTTATATAAACGCCTAATGCCTTATCTAATTTACTATAGGGCTTTATATTTAATCTAAGGCCAAACGTCTTAATAGTAAGCTGACTTATGCTCTAGTTAAAGTATAGAATCTTTAAAATAATAGAGAGCGTATTTATTTTAAGAAGTAGCCTATATTTAAAGTCTAATAGGCTATTTATGCTTAGTTAACCCGTCTTAAAAAGGGTTATAAAAGGGTTTATTTAAAAGAGTGGCGTCTTACTAAATAAGGCCTTTATAAACTTAAGCAGGAGGAGGCTAGAAAGGATTTATCTCTAATAGAGAGGGAAATAACTCTAAATACCTTAGTAATTAATCCTCTTAGGTCCCCCTTAAGTAACTCGTTCTTTAGTAACCCTTCTTTATTAATATTACCTTACCTACTTTCCTCTAATATTTCTATACCTTTCTTATAGCGTTTTTTAGATTATCCAGTGGTTTTTAGATAGTCTTATTATAGCCTATCTACTTTATATAACGAAGCCTTGTGGGAAATACCATAGTGGACTTGTTATTGGGCTAGGTTGTATAGGTAAACAGGAAGTTAACAATGTAATAAGTACAAATAACAACTGGTAGAGTGGTTGCCCAATAGATTAACTCTAATTATATTCTGAGATTCACTACAAGGAAAGGAACTATCTAGATAGGGACTGTGGTCCTTTAAATACACATCCGTACTCCTAAGAAATCCTTTTTATACATAAGGTACGTAGTATATATGTTATACGTTACATTCCCTTCGTACTCTGCGTACACTGCGTACAACATTATATAATCTTAGCTACCATTTCTCGTTATATAGTTCCACTGGTTTCATTCTGGACCATGCCCTTATTAACTAACTAGCTTCCTCTAACCCTTCTCTAAGTAGTTATAATACCGTACTTAAAGCGTCCATAACACTTTACCTTATACTATATTTTGTTATTAATATCCTTATAACTAATAATCTTTAAAACTTCCTATTTATTGTTTTTTATTCTCTATATATATCTACTTTATAAACTAGTGGCTTAATATTCCTGTATACTAGCTCTAGTATTATAATATACTATATAGGGTAGATCTTTATTTTCTTTAATAGATACAATCTGTATATAACTTCTAAGATTCTTACTTAGATTTTAAATAGTCCTAGGCTAATATAGTCTAATTTCTTACTTAGTTATTAACTCTTAAATTTTTTATATAGTAGCCATACTTTATCTCCCTTCTTAAGATCTAGTCCCTTAAATCTCTTAGTATTATAGTATCTTTTTATTCTTTTTTATATTAGTTTAGCTATTTCTTTAAGGTCTATATAAATATTTATTAGTATCTCTACTCTTTTCTTAGCTATACTACTTGTTCTTTTACTTAATATAGTAATAATAATGTCCTTAACTCGTATCCATAATTTACCTTAAATAGTAATATGCCTATTCCTTCTTGTGATGTTATATTATATATAAACTATATAACTTGTAATAGCGATCCCTAATTATTTTATATATAATTAACATAGATAGCAACTTAAACGCTTAACAGAGGAGCTCTTGCTGCACCCAGCCTAAAAAGACCAAAACCATCCAAAGGAACCCTAAAGAACTCCTAGAGAATCCCCCTAAGATATATATATTATAGGGGAGGCACACGTTAAACAATGGTGGTTTGTACTTACGCGCGACCGCCAGAACCACGCCTAGCAATGGCCCTCCATAATAAAGACGGGCTAATACCACACTATAAAGCGGAAATACCTCTATTAAGAAGGCATCTAATAAAATATAAAGCCTATTAGACACGTCTAGTATCCAAAACTGTGAGGAAGTAACTATTAGCCATAACAAACTAATACAGCTAGTAGAATGGCTCCGCCAGTCCAGTAAACCTTAGGCGCCCCTTTAGCAACCCTTTAATTAAATCCTCTAATAGATAGGCAAAATTAAAAATAAATAAAAAACCCCCTTACTAGTAAACCGCGCCTGGGCCGCCGTAGCTATACTTCTACAGCATAGGAAACCCACCCCCCTTAAGACAATAACTAGGCATATAATTATAATATAACTAAATACAGAAAAAGCAGAGGGGCTTAGGGGATAATTAAAGATGGAAGTCCTTATAAAGATTTATAAAGAGGTCTATAACACTATTATAGTCTAACACTTTAGGAGCAGAAACATTAGAGTTACTCTAAAGAACTAATAGGTAAAGGAATAAGCTATAAGGGTAGGGGACAGGCTAGGAGAACATATTAGTATAAAGGTACTCCGTAAAGATTTCCTAGTTAAAGTCCTAGCAGTTCCTATAAGCCTTAGGGTAGAAAAGGGACGCTAGGTAGACAATATAGCAACTATATAAAAAATAGTAAAACAAACGGAATGCCTTATATTAGGTCTTAAGATTACCTAAATTCAATAGCTTTAATAGGAAAATGTAAACTAAGTATATAATAAGAATAATAAGAGGATATAAGGGTTGCTAGAGACTTACTAGAGAGACACTAGTTAAATGTATAGCTCCCTTATTATTAGCACATATACACCAGAAATGCAAAAACTCCTTATCTAAAAAGGAATAATTATAAATGGCCTTATATATAACACAAGGCTCTATAACTATAAACTACGCCTAGAATAATACTATTACTATATATAGTAGGGTCACACCTAATCCATATATATAGTATAGATATACTGCGGCCACTATACAGGCCCCTATAATATAAGATACTACTTAAATTAAGACTAAATAAAATGCATAAACTACTACTAAAGCATATATAAGGCATAGGAGAGAGAAGACTGTATTAAATATAGAGATAAAAGGTAAGGGCTTAATAGCTATAGGAACAACTATATATTAGGTTATACAAATAGAAATAATAGGCAATAAGCTAGGGGGACGCAGGTGAATTCTTAGCATTTCCTACCTTTAACACTAGGGGGCTAGGCTAGCTATCCCAAGCCTTAACAGGCCAGAAGCGACGCTATATAATATCACTAGACTAAATAGGGATATAAGGGTTACAGGGGACATAAGGGAGAGGACGCCCTATAGAAAGACCCCTATAAACAGCTATAGCAAGCTTAAAACCAGGACAATTAAGAATTAGACTTAACGCAGCAAATATAACATTTATAGCCAACCTATAAAGGGTATATAGCCAACCAGTAAGATTAGGGAAAGAACTGGAGATAATAACAGATTTAAATATAAAAGCGCTAGTAGGAACACAAAACACTAAAATAGAAAGCTCTATATAAAATAAGTAGCGACTAGGGCATAAATACAAGAGATAAAAGTTCTAAAAATCTTAGAAAAAGTAAAAATAAAAGAAGTAAGGAATAAAGGAAAGATAAAGGACCCTTACTAGGGGTCCGCTACCTATCCATTATATAGTATAACTGCAGCAATGCAAACCACCATCTAGTAAGGCCCCTACTAAATAGTCTAGACTTAGAGAAATACTATATCCTTACTATATAAGAGCCATACTATAATAACTACATATAATTAATATACTGCCCCTAAGGATTTTAGCTCCTATATAAACTAAAAGCAGCCACACGCGTGTACTTTATAATTAGTAAGGCTATTAGCCTATCCTTACAGTTATAGCAGGCAGTTAACCCAGATATTATAGTTATAATAATCCAGATATATAGGGGACCAGTATAAATTATTAATATATATAACCCTAGGGTTAAAGGAGTTCCATAAACAGAGAATATTATATTAGTAATAAGCTTACTAGAAACTAAAGGCACAGAGTCTATTCTATTAGGAAATATATATCTTTACCACCTATAGTAGAGGTGTATCTATATTGCTGCTAAATAATAGGTAGAGTGCCTACTAAGAGCTATAGATATCTAGGGCCTTAACCTAGCCACCCCCCTAGAAGCAATTATATGGCAATAAGGTACCGCCAGAAATATAATTAACCTTACATTTATAGACAAAGGCCTATACTAGAGACTTAAAAGGTATAACCCTAAAAAAGAATGGGTACTTACCCTAAACTATATCCCTATCTAAATATAGCTAGATCCAGGTATTAAGGCACAACTAAATAGTAAAAGATACATAATAAGGAAGCTTAAGACAAACAGTTTCCTTAATACAGTTAAATAATAACTTTAAGACCTAGAAGAAATCCACCTAATACTAAACAAGTAAGGCTTAGTAGCCACCCCTAAGAAAATTAACCAAAGACTAGAAAGGATTTAGGCAGTAATTAAAAACAGGCTAGAGGAGTACTACCCAGTCTTAAAACCAGGCCCCTTCATGCAACACGCATAGTCTGCATAATACACGGTTCTTATTACCAGCCAACAATAAGTAAGAAGGAAATATATAAGTAGCTATAACCTAAAGACAAGAGACAATACAAAGATATAAGAAACTAGTTAAAGAATACCCTAAAAAAAAAGCAAGGAATAACTAAAGACAGTTTATAAACAAGCACACTTTTAACTTAAGCCTCCCCCATAATAAGGGCCTTTAGGCTATAGTAAAATAGGTAAAGAAAAAGGTAGGGCGTCTAGTAGAAGATCTATACCTACCACCCCTATAAAGAGCAGGGGAATTATAGGCTACTAATAATAATAATAAGAAGGCAAAGATCCTTATAGAAAGGTTCTTCCCCTAACCAGCCCTAGTAGACCTTAGTAATATTATAGGTAAAATACTAGTAACTTATCTATAGGTTAACAGCAATATAATAATAGAGAAAATAGCCGGAACTATTAGCCGCCTTTTAAATAATATAGTACTAAGACTAGATGGGATTCTAAATAAGGCTTTAAAGACCTATAGACTACTTATAGCACCCTAGCTTGCAGATATAGCTAGAGTATACTTTACTATAGGCTACTACCCGCAACTTAGTAGAGCTATAATAACAGTTATTCTATAAAAAGAAGGCAAAGTAGATTACTTAACCCTAGGAAGCTACCGCCCTATTGCCTTAAAAAACACTCTTAGTAAGATTTTAGAAAGGGTAATAGCAGACCATATAGCAGACATGGCTAAGAAACACGCCCTACTACCATAAAGCTAAATAGGGGCAAGAAAGAACCGCTTAACTCTATTAGTACTTACGCTACTGCTACCACTATTAAAACCACATAGGCGATATAAAGGGACTTTATAGTATTAATGCTTAGCCTAGATATTAGCGGTATCTATAATAATAGACCATATAAGCGCCTCCTATATATCCTTAGGGCTAAGGGCTTTCTAGAATAGATTATATAATTTATTTAAGGGGTTATAGACTAGAAAGAAATATTACTAGTCTTTAACGAATACTAGAGCCCCCCTATAGCAGTTATAATAGGATTACCATAAGGATTACCCCTTTCGCCTATTCTCTTCCTCTTCTTTATAAGTAACCTACTTAACTCCTTTAAGAAAGGGGCGACCTAGGGAATAGGCTTTATTAATAACACAAACCTAATTATATATAGGCCAATAGCCGCAGAGAATTGCAGAATACTAGAGAGAGCCTATAATACCTATATAGAATGGGCAAAACAATATAGAGTCCAATTCTTACCAGAGAAATACCAGCTAATCTATTTTATAAGAAAACGCAACTAATCTATAGATCTCCAGCATATAATTTACATCTAAGGCCTTAGGGGTTAACCAGTTTAGGGCCTAAGGGTATTAGGAGTATAGGTAGACAGCAAGCTCTGGTAGAGCGCATATATAATATAAGCAGCCTATAAGGGCCAAGCATAGTATATTGCATTATCTAGGATCATTAATTCTATATAGGGTCTATACTTCTAGAAGTTACACCTATTATACACAGCAGTTGTCTGGCTAACCATAACATATAGATCTAGTATTTGGGCCATTAAAGAAACTAAGAAAGGCCCCCTAAATTACTCCTTAAATCACTCTAAAAGGTCTAAATAGCCTACCTTTAGAGTATAATAGGCAGGTATAAGCGTATAGCTATAGCACTGCTTAAAAAGGAAGCCAATATCCCCCCCCTATAACTATATATTAAAGCCGCTGCAATATAAAGGGCGCAAAATAAACGTAACTCCAATGTTATAAAGTATATTAAGACATGCCTAAATAAACTATGGAGGGACCCTAGGGTGCCCTATAGGAAAACAACCCAATAACCCTAAAGTAAAGAAAGCAGAACAAGAATAGTACTATATTAGGGCCCAGGCCTATATAGAGGAGAAAGAGAAACGCATAAAAGGCTAGTAAAGATAATAGTAAGAGAGAGAAAGGAGCTAAAGTAGAGTATAAAAGAACGCTAGAAAACCATCTACCACAATATAATACTAGTTGGACCAACGCTAGAGAGGTAAATAGAAGTTAAAGGTACAGAGGCTAACTTAAGCAAAAGGAACCCAAGCTATAGCATAGTTAATACCATAGGGGATAAACACTTAAGGACTCTGAAAAGGCCTAATAAAGGCAGAAAATATAATAGCAACACTCTTAAGAATAGGAATAATAGGACTAAAAGATTAGCTCTACTAGGTAGGTGTCCTAGTAGGTAGCCTAAGATGTAAATATAGCTAGCCAAGACAAACACTAAAATATATAATATTGCTATACTCCTTATGCACTAACCAAGAAGCAATACTCTTAGTAGCTGGCACAGAGAACTATAATACACTACTCTTAATATAAAAAGGCCTTAAGGCGGTTACCTAATAGCTTATTAGCTAAAATATACTAGACCAATTTTAGGTTGTAAAGGAAATAGTAATAGAAGACAAAGGGGCGAGCAATAGGCGCCCCCTATTAACTTTACAGTAGTACAGTAAAGTTTATAATACTAGCGCGTCCATAGGCTTATTACGGCAGCAGTAGTTCCTAAGGAGGTCAAAAAGTAAGGTAGAAGAGCACTATAGGCAACTCGTAGGCGTTAAATAGGCGAGTCCTAAAAGGCAGGGAGATAGATTACAGGGTTTTCTTAAATAGAGTTTTCTCCTTATATATATATAAGGAGTAGTCCATGTAGGCCCAATAAGGATCTAAATCGGACATTAAGCAATAAATAATTATTATATAATTAACATAATATCTTAGGTACTACTCTAATATTTAGTTTAGTCTTCCTATTTAACTGTCTATCCATAGGTAATACACTATTAACATCGCTGCGCAAACCCTCCATTTCGCTAAAAATAACCTTTTAAAACGCTGCTATAAATCTTAGATCTCTCTCAGGCAAGGGGAACCCAAGCCGTAGCATGGGTAACGCCATAGGGGGTAAATACCCAAGGGCTCCAAGAGGGCCTAACAAAGGCAGAAAATACAATGGCAACACTCTTAAGGACAGGAATAATAGGACTAAAAGATTGGCTTCACTAGGTGGGTGTCCTAGTAGGTAGCCCAAGGTGCAAATATGGCTGGCCAAGACAGACACCAAAACACGTAATACTGTTATGCCCCTTACGCACTGGCCGAGAAGCAATGCTCTTAGCAGCTGGCACAGAAAACTATAATACACTACTCTTAACACAGAAAGGCCTCAAGGCGGCCACCCGGTGGCTTATTGGCCAAAATATGCTAGACCAGTTCCGGGTTGCAAAGGAAATAGCAATAGAAGGCAAAGGGGCGAGTAACAGGCGCCCCCTAATAACTCTACAGGAGTAGAGTACAGTGTGTGATACTAGCGCGTCCGTAGGTTTGTTACGGCAGCAGTGGTTCCCAAGGAGGTCAAAAAGTAAGGTAGTAGAGCACCACTGGTGACTCGCAGGCGACTCGCAAGCGAGCCCCAAAAGGCGGGGAGACGGATCACGGGGTTTTCTCAAATAGAGTTTTCTCCCCATATGTATATAAGGAGTAGTCCGCGTGGGCCCAACAGGGATCCGAATCGGACGTTAAGCAATGAATAATAATAATAAATCTTAGATCTCTGTCTAATATAATTTTTATTAGTACTCTATATCTAGCGAATACTTCTTTAATATAGATTCTAGCTATATCTTCTACTGTAATTTCTTCTATATATACTATAAAGTAGCCTTACTTAATTAACTTATCTACTATTATAAGGATTGTATTGTACTTCTATTTAGTAATAGGGTTTTTTAACTTTAGCAACTTTATAATAAAGTCCTATAATATTACTTCCTATAGTCTTTCCAGTATTTTAATAGATTATAGCCCTCTATATAGCCTATACCTTATTAGTTTATTCCTTTAATAATTTAGATATTTTTTTATAACTTATCTTACTAATCCCTAAATTTCTTAAATAATATACTTCTCTTAGAGTCTTAATACTAAGCCTATAGCTTTATTGTGTCCTTAAATTATTCTCTTATAGAATTCTTTAATAAACTCCTTTATAATACCTTGTGGTATATACGTAGCTTTTTAGTACTTGCATTACTCTAAGTCTAGATCCTTTAAGACTATATACTATTTAGTGGCTTATAGGTCTTTTCTTCTTTAATTACTGCAATTTTAAGATAATTATATCTAATTAATCCGTCATTGTCCTTTTGCAATATTGCCCCCAATAGTTTCTTATTATTTTATAATTTAGCCTTTCTACTAAGTGCGTCTACTCTTATATTCTCGGTTCCCTTAATATACTAAATCTTAAAATAGTATTCTATAAGCATCTCTGCCTATTTAACCTGTCTTTAATTAAGTTCTTTTGTTGTTAAGAATTATATTAGATTCTTATAGTCTATTTTAACTATAAATAGTTTCTCTATGTCTTATAAAAATGCTCTCTATTCCTTAAGTACTGTAATTATGCCTAATAACTCCTTGTTATAGATATTATAGTTTAGTTCTAGTAGTGTTATCTTCTAACTATAGTATATTACTAAGTGCTATACATCCTAATACTTTTATAGTAAACATGCTCCCAGTATAAAGTCTAATATATATTTTTTAACTACTGTCTCTAATACTAGTTAGTAAATCTTAAGGATTAAATCCTAGGTAAATAACTACTTAAGTTCCTTAAACAGCTTCTTCTACTTATTATCCTATATCTATAGTTCCTCTTTCTTTATTAATTATATAATCGGCTTAATATTCTTTAACCATTATATAATAAACCTCCTATAGTAGTTGCAACCCCCTAAAAATAATCTTAAGTATATAACGTTCTCTAGTTCTTACTAACTAACTATAGCTTCTACTTTCTTTAGGTCCATACTAATCTTGCCTATTTTAATAATAAATCTAATAAGATTGGTCTTTCTTATAAAGAACTCGTATTTCTTAATTGCTACTGGTATTTCTTAATTGCTACTGGTATTTCTTAATTGCTACTGGTATTTCTTAATTGCTACTGGTATTTGTTTTTCCTATGGTCTCTTTAAGACCTATTTAATATACTTTCCGTATTCTTCCTCGCTTATTAAATAGATAATAATATCGTTAAGATATACCATAGCAAATTTATTGGGGTATTCTCCTAATATTGTAGTGATGTAGATTGGGCGTCGCCTAGTGTCTTGGCATTTTCCTATATTTATAGAGTCTTCGGCTTTCCTCCCTTTTATATATTACGATCCTACAATATCCATAACTATAAGAACACCAAAAGTTAGTATACAAACTCTATTTTATATATAGACTTAAGCCTTACGCGTAAATTAAGTAATTAGTAGTAATAAGCGGATAATAAAGTTGATTAATTATAGGCGTTAAAATCTCTATGTTTTTGGCGCGGGAAAATGGGGAAAATCGTGCTAAGCATTGAACGAATTTACGTATACGACAAATTTTAATAAGCACGTCTTTAAGCTATATAGACTTTTTAACTTAATAATATCTAACTACGGAAGCTAGTTTATTTTAGACTTCTGGTAAGCTCTATATAAATAATTAAGTATTTAAATACAGCTCTTAATTGCGTTTTATTTAGAGATAGATAGTTAAACTAAAATTGCGAACATAATTATAGAATAATACCTATAAATATACTGTTTTTACCTATAAGACAACTAGAAAAAATAGCTGCCTTTAGCTAGATATACTATATATAATACGATAAACGTATTAATAGATATAATGCCATTCTATACAACCTATAAATAAAACCCTTAACTTAGATTTAAACTATAACCTATAATTAAACGGATCTAGTTAATTAACGTATATAACTTTGCCAATTAGATAAAGTAGTTAATGGAACTATTATAAAGTAAATTAATATACGCTTAAATGGTATAGGAATAGTATATAAATAAAGGACAAGCTGCTGTATAGGACTTTAAGGAAGGTAATATAGCTTACTTAAATATATAAAACCTACGGACTTAATAGCCCTTAAAAAAACTTAATTAGAAGTTTATAGGCTTATACTAAATTAAGAAGAAACTAAGCCTATATACCTATAAGCTTAAACTGCTAACTAAGATAAAAATATACGTAATATTTTATGTAAGCTTATTATAACCTTTAAAAGATAACCCTATAACTTATAAAATTCCGCTATTATTTTCTATAATTATTAATAATGGTAACGGTTCTTACTTTATTAACTTAATTAATAATATCTAATAAAAAATACAATCTAAACAATTTAAACTTCTTATTAGGTGGGAAGGATATAAAACACAAACCTAGGAAACCTATAACTAGATTAAGGCCAACACGCCTTTTTTAGTAAAAGAATTCTATAAGGATATTCTCTACAAAAGCTATATACCCTTAAATTTAGATAGAATTTATATTGTTTCTTTAAATCTTCTCTAAAGCCTCTTCGCGCCCTAATACTTACTACTCCAAAAATAGGTAAAGCTTATCTTCTATTACCTAGGCGCTGTCTATATTACCTTTTAGTCTTATATACTAGTCTTCCTACTTTTTCTACTTTAGCTTATATGCCCTTTACTACGGGACATCCCTATAATACCCTATATATATCTATCTATTTCTGCTAACTAAATAACTAAAGACCAACTACTAAATAGCAATTTAACGGCAATCTGCTATTCTCTATGGCAATCTAACGGCAATTTACTATTCTCTACGGTAATCTGCTATAATTCCGCTATATTTTACTAAGTTTACTAAATCCTACTTAGTTCTGCTAGACCCGCTACCTAAATCTTATTTTACCCTATATACGTATTAACTAATTAACTAAGTTAACAATATATATTCTTTCTTCCTATTTCCTTACCTTCTTTCCTTATATAATGTCTTAATTTTATTATATAGTTTATATACATAGCTTAATAATATCTACTTCGCTATATATTATCGTCGCTTATACTTACTTTGTAATACTACATTACGTTAAACTTATATCCATACCGCCCCGCCTAATATATAAAATAACTTAAAAGCTCCTATATCTATAAAAGACCTATACGCTATATTTACTAAATAAATAAAGAGCCTATAATAGGCCTTTATAGAAACCCTTGCCTATTAAAAAGCCCGATATTATAAGTTAATTAAATCTCTAAAAAGGGAAATTAAAGAGATCCGCTAAAACCCACTATCTGCTATATTATTACCCCTACTTATCCCTACCGGTATTAACCTATAAACACTAAGTAGAAAGAACGCGTTTAAAACTAGCTCCTTAACTCCAAATTTACTAATTAGGGCCCCCATAAAGAAGCTAACCGAATATCTTTCTAATCCTCCCGCCTATTTAGGTAAAAGAAGTAAACTATGCTCCTTCCTTAACTAACTTAAAAATAAGCTAAATAGTAATATTAATTGCTACCCTACTCCTAATAGTTAACTATATTACGCTATAAGCCGTCTAACAGAAGACGTCGTAGAAACTGTATACCTGTTCTAACTAAACACTATAAAAGAGCTAGTTACTATACTGGAAGCCTTTTATAGCGACCCTAACCAAACTGCTACTATATAAAGAAAATTAAATAGAATAATATAAGGCTCTAAGAACTTCCCGTTATACTTTACTAAGTTCTACTACTATGCTAAAGAGACTAGATAAAACAAATCTGCCTTAATTAACCGCCTAATAGAGTCTTTAAACCCTAAGTTAAAAGTATCTCTTATAGGAGTTAAATTTCTAAATACTATTACTGCCTGCTCTAATGTTAATGCCTTATATAATGATATACTACGCCTTGCCCTAAAATATATATCTTAATACTTTGCCCCCTAACCACCTAAGATCCGTAAGAACCTAAACGCTATAGATATTAACGCTAGAACCCTCTTTTACGCCCCGAAAGGATCTATTAAATATAAACAACGTATTAAATATAGCCTTTATTTTAAGTGCGGAAGTAATACTTACAGTTTAAGCTACTACTCTATACCGCTGCCCTAAATATATATATATATAACTGGTATAGGTGGTGTACCGCGGTCCTAAATATATAAACGGATAACTAATATAAGTAACCGGTTACTTTAAGTAAGCCCCGTCTACTAACCCAATTATTATTTAGTTCTAACTCGTCTCTTAATAAGCACTACATATAGAGACGAAGCTATAACCGATATGCCATAAGAACAACGCCCTAATTGCCTCTAAAAGGAAGGTTTTAGAGTTAAGTCACTCTTTAGAACGGCTCTGCCTTAGAATTTTATTAAATGCTTTAGATGTTATAAACTCTAATTCTTAAAATTATAGTATAATCGTTAACTATTGTCTTTAGTAGAATAATTAATAGGTTAATGCTTAAGTCCTAATTAATACAGGAGCTAGTAGTATAGGATTTATTAATAAGATCCTTATATAAGATAATGGTTTTACCTTAACCCCCCTTAGCCGATATATTAATATATTTGGATTTAATGGCAAATGTACGGTATTAGGCCGTATTACTTACGTAGTATTTTTAAGACTCTAATACCTAAACTATAAAGAACTAATTAGGCTTTTTATTACCATTCTAGGTTACTTAGTAATTTTTAAATAACCCTAGATAAAGCTATATAAGGTAACTATTAATTAAAACAATCTTAAGCTTCTATTTACTACCCCCCGTTATAAGCAGAAGTGCCTTATAACTTACTACTTAGACTTAAAACTAAAATCTAAAAAATCTACTAAGATCCACTAGTCTATATTTAAGAAGTCTACCTAATTCTGCTAACCTAAAAATTCTACCAAATTCTACTAATATAAAATTTCCGCTATTGTCCACTAAGGGCCTAGAAATTATATTAAACCATATAAACCAATCCTAACTACTGCACCGTCCCAAACTAAGCAGAAGCTTAAGCTTAATATATAAAAATACTAGAAGAACTGGTATTTTACTATAAAAAGGATACTTAAAGAATCTAAACCTAAATCTAATAATAACTCCATACTTAATATTAAACCTAAAGCTAAATAAGAAACTATATAAGAAACTAAAAACGATTTAAGCTCGTTTAATACCTTAAATATTTATATAATTAGAGCTACCCTATTAGTACAACTCGCCAGAAAACCTAAATATATAATCTTTGCTATTACAATAGCTGTCACGGAGCGAGCATAAGCGGTAATAATATATAGCGAAGTAGATATTAATAAGCTATGTATATAAACTACGTAATAAAGTCAAGACGTTGCGTAAGGATAAAAGGTAAGGAAATGGGAAGAAAGGGTATATATCGTAAATTCGGTTGCTTGGTCAATATATATATAGAGCAGAATAGGATTTGAGTAGCGGTCCTGGCAGAGCTTAGTAGGATTTAGTAGACTTAGTAGAATATAGCAGAATGCGGCAGATTACCGTTAGATTGCCGTTAAATTGCCGTAAATTGCCATTAGATTACCGTTTTGAAATTAGTCTCTTTTTGCTATATTAGTGGAAACAGGTAGTTGTATATAAGGTATTACGGAGGTGTCCCATAACAG
>Ga0307507_10001292_pt1 | contig 56176 bp, 22 predicted proteins | sample 7_EM_MG_FD_207223 | JGI IMG/M metagenome (GOLD analysis project Ga0307507, IMG submission 207223) | Populus trichocarpa ectomycorrhiza microbial communities from riparian zone in the Pacific Northwest, United States - 7_EM | ecosystem: Host-associated > Plants > Roots > Unclassified | place... | reverse complement strand
AATGTTACGGCGCTGGCACATTGCCGCAGATTGCCGCAAATTGCCGTCACATAACCAGAGAATTGTACATAACTTTGAGCGGTGCTTCCGTTCTTCCCCTTTCCTTTCTCTAGCTTTGGATCCTTATTTATAGACTACCAATTGTACAGGCTTGCGCGTCCCTCTTGCCGTGCTCATGCCTTAATTGACTAAGTCGCTAACACAACCTACTAAAAACTTGTAGCCTAATATTTGTTGCTGGATTCAGAACTAAAGCAAATTAATACTTATTCTAACTAACTAAAGAAGTTTTATAGTAACCGGAACCTATCTGCTATGCCAACGGGAACTAATATCGGAAGATAAACTATAACCGCCCTTACACTAAAAGCGGTTACAACTACCTACCTATAAGCCTTGTCTAAATCGCTATATACTATACCCTTAGCCAATGCTCGTCACAATACCCCAATTAACCCTACCATGGTTATATGCTTTAATTATAAAAAGAATAGTTACTTTACTATATCCTACCCAGAGCTAAAGGATATAGGTAATATTAAGGAAATAGAGGAAGAAGAAATATTTAATAAGTTAGGAAAAGAAGAACCCTAGGGAAAGACTCCCCCCTAGGGTATCCTATTAATCTTAAAGAGATTAATCTAAGTCAGCTAATAGGTGGAAAATACTTTATAGTTCTATATATAGTATCTTAAAATAGATATAGAGTTAATATAACTACCCTTGTTAATACTGGAGCAAATAGCTTTGCCTTTATAAACACTACTTATATAAATAACGTTGCTAAGTTCTTAAATATAAATGCTACCTAACTAGAGAAGCCTGTTTAGGTAAAAGGCTATAATAGCTAAGCTAGTAAGCCGGTGACCTATGTCTTAAAGCTATATATTGCTATTAATAGACAACACTAGTTTGGTATCCCCTTCTATATCCTAGACCTAGGTTCCCATAATATAATCCTTAGCCAAAAATAGATATCCTACTTTAATATTTAGCTAAATATTTGGTAAAGATAGTTTGTCTAACTAAAGAATAAACTAAAGTTACCCTCCTTTATTAGGGAAATCTGTACTAACTACAAGACATTAGCCGCGAAGGCTGACTCTACCTACTAGCAGGATATTAGAGACCGCGACTTAGCCTTTACTTAAGAAGATACCCACCGCAAGGCTAGTAAGAACTCTATACTAATAAGAATACTCCCCTAAAGGACTGTAGTAAAGGAGGACTCTACTTATAGAAGTAGAACGGACAGTAATGTAAACAACTTCTAAATTGCGGAGATCCGGCCAATAGGGAAAAGGATATACCAATAGGATATAGAGGATAACCTTTAGAAGATATAATAAGAGCTAAAAGAAGTAAAGACAACGCTAATACGCCAAAGGCCCCTAAGGCCGCGGACACCCCTACTATTATACGACCCCCCTATAGTAGATATTACGGCAATTAGCGCTATAGGTTTCCACTTTAATATATATTAGAAGAATAATAAGGTCTTTATAACTAGCTTATATAAAATTAACTAGATTATTAAAAAGAAGAAAGAAGGGCTAGTAGAGGAAACTAACAAGGAGCTAGTTAAGCGCCTCCTCCCTATATACCTTTTAGACTATAGAGACGCGTTCTTAAAAGCAGCCTTAGATATACTGCCCCCCTACTAAACCTATAATTATAAGATTTAACTAGAGGCCGATAACTCTCTAGGCTATAGCCCCCTTTACTAGCAAACTATAGAGGAACTAAAAGTAACTAAGTAGTACTTAATTAATAACCTCTATAAGGGGTTTATTAAGCCAAGTTAGGCCCCTTTTACTTCCCTTACCCTATTTATAAAGAAACCTAATAAAGGCCTCCGCTTCTATATTAACTATTAAAAACTAAACGCTATTACGCAGAAAAATTATTACCCCCTCCCCCTAATTAATGAGGCCCTTATACGCCTAAGCCAAGCCAAAATCTTTACTAAGCTTAATGTCCGCCAAGCTTTCCACTAAATTAGAATAGACCCTGTGTAAGAGTATATATATTAGGTCCCGCCGCGCTTGCGACAAGTTCGCAAGCACTCTCAGTCTTTTTGGCCGTATGGCGACGTGGAGGCGGGCCACGTTACACCCTGCATTAAAGAATCTAATAATATTCTATACCCGCTACAGTTCTTATAAATATAAAGTTCTTTCTTTTAGACTAATAAATGGGCTAGCCATGTACCAACGGTATATAAATAATATTCTTTTTAACTGCCTTAATAAATTATATATGGTATACCTAGACGACATTCTTATATACTCGGACAATAAACTTAAGCACTAAGTTTACATTAAAAAGGTCCTAGAGAGGCTGCGAAATGCAGGCCTATAAGTTAATATTAAGAAATATAAATTTGGAGTAAAACAAATAAAGTACCTTAGGTTCATTATTAGCATAAAAGGGATTAAAGTTAACCCTAAAAATATTAAGGTATTATGTAACTGGAAACCCCCTTATACTATAAAAGGCATCCAGTCCTTCCTTGGCTTCTGTAACTTCTACTATTAGTTTATCCATAACTATAGGGTTATAGCTAAGCCTCTTATACAACTAATAAAGAATAATACGCCTTTTATTTTTAATAATAATTATATAGAAGCTTTTAAGGAGTTAAAGGCCTAACTTACCTCCTCCCTAATTCTCCATTACTATAACCTAGACTTTAAATTAATGCTGGAAACGGACGCCTCTAATAGAGTAGTAGTAAGAGTTCTTTTACAGTTACACCTAGATGGCAATTAGTACCCTATTACGTTTTTCTTAAAGATAATGGCCTTAGCTAAGTATAACTACGAGGTATACAATAAGGAAATGCTGGCTATTATATAATTATTATTCTAGTAGCGCGTAGAGCTTAGAAGCACAGACTCTTAAATTAAAGTCTATACTAATTATAAAGCCCTTAAGTATTTTATAATAATAAAGCAGCTTACCAGTTAATAGGCTAGGTGGGCTAAAATACTCTCCTAATTCTTCTTTATAATTATATACCGCCCTAGTAGGCAAAATTCTAAAGCTAATACTTTTACCTGAAGAGAACAGGATGTAGAACCATAGGATAAGCTAAAGGCTTAGTACCAGATATATACCCTTTTCCATCCCAAATAGCTTAACCTATATATCCTTAAGGAACTAAGCTCTAAATAAAATAAGCTAGCGCCTATAGAAGGAGAGATCCTAGATAAACTAATAGAACTAATTAACTATATCCTAATCGCGAACCGCACAACCGAATCCCTAAAAGCCCTCCGCGACTAAGCTATAGAAGATAACCCTAATTTAAAAATAGAAGACGGACTACTCTTATACTAAGAACGGCTTATAGTTCTAGACGTTAATAACCTATAAACAGAGCTAATCCGTAAAGCCCACTATTAAGTCTTTATAGCACACCCTAGTTAAAATAAAACCCACTAACTACTAGCGCCTTACTACTACTAGTAAGGACTCCTATCCAACATAAAATAATTTATTAGAAATTATTATGCTTATAAACGGGTAGATACCCCTAGGGATTAAACCCCTAGATGGTTATAACTACTGCCAGTTCCTAAACGCCTATAGTAGCATATTATAATAGACTTTAAATTATTCCTAAAGGACAAATATAGCTATAATATGGCCTTTATAGTAGTTAACCAACTAAGTAAGTAAGCTATTTTCCTCCCCTGCTTTAAGACTACAACTATAAAAGATATAGCCTAAATATATATTAACAACATTTACCGGATCTATGGCGCTCCTAAGTCAGTTATCTCTAACTATCCCTTAACACGTCAGGGTCCTCAGAGTAAGTGGTCCGTGCGGGAACACCGTTTTCAATTCAATACGTGCGCGTCCTCTAAGGACTTATTTTGGCTGCAGTATACGCAAAATACCGTTCTGCAGGAGGGACGACTACTAGAGGCCTTATACTAAGCGACTTAGCTCCCAAGATTAAGCTTATATATCAATTTTATATAGAATATTACGAATATTACGAGCCTTATATTCCTGAGTACGGGCGCCGAATTCAGGTGATCTGATTGGCTACTCCTTATCGATAACCCGAGGACCCGAATTGACGTGTTAAGGGATAGACCCTAATTTATATCAGACTTCTAGGACAAATTCTACTATATCCTTAGGATTAAGATTAAACTCTCTACTATATTCTACCCTTAAACTAATGGCTAAACCAAGATTATAAACTAATACCTTAACCAGTGACTTCGCCCCTTTATTAATTACTATTAGGATAACTAGTTGGAACTACTGCCTATAATAGACTACGCACAGCTTACGCTCCCTTATAATAGTATAGGAATATCGCTATTTAAGTTACTCTATAGATATAAGCCACGAACATTCTTTAATTGGGATAGACCTATAGGACCTATAACGGCCTGCGAACGCCTTAGCTATAAAGAGGCCTAGACATTCGCTAAGAGAATACATAGAGCCTAGGAGACTGCCTAAGCAATTATAAAAAAAGTATAAGAGAAGAAAGAGGCCAACGTAAACCAATATTATTATAAGGTAGACTTCTATATAGGAGATAAGGTATAGGTATTAATAAAGAACTAGAAGACCTAAAGGCCAAGCCATAAGCTAGACCACTAAATAGCTGGCCCCTATAAGATCCCTAAGAAGGTAGGGCACTCTTTTAAGGTTAAGCTGCTAAAGTTAATAAAGATCCACCCTGTCTTCTCCCTAACCCAATTACGGAAGACTATAGACAACCTATTACCTACACAGTACAACAACTCCCTACTACTAGTTCAGATTGCAAAGGACAAGAAATAGGAAGTTAAAGAGATCTTAGTAGTTAAGAAGGACCGTAATACCTTAAAATACTATGCGAGCTAGGTAGGTTATAATAAAGATCCAGAATAGTACCCCGCATCCAATTTTAAGTACTTTCCCTATAAGCTACAAGATTTCCACCTAGCTTACCCAGACCTCCCTAAACCACCACGCAGATTAGACAGCTGGATTAAATGTTAGAAAGAGGGGCTAGATAGCTATAATAATCTAAACGATAATAAAGAACTTAGACAAAGCCTAAGGGCAGGCTTTTTTAGGAGGGGGGGGTAATGTAACGGTGCTGGAGCGCGTTACCTGCTACATTGCCATTTCTAGGGCAATTTGCCGCATTTCTAGGCAATCTGCTACATTCTGCTATACTCTGCCAGTACCACTCGTAGAGCTAACTAATTAGGATTTTCTATCCCCGGGATGGAAAATCACTATTAGCTCGCTTACCACTAGCGCCTTGGCGACCCCTTATATCTCATTAGTCACTAATAGTCTTCTTCCCCTTCTTCTCCTTAGCTTAGTATTCTTATATAGTAGCAATCTACAAGCTTCGGTTCAGAAGCATTTGTACGAGCCTATCACACTTATAAGGTTAAAAAGGTTATCTTTCCTTATGCCTACCGACTAAAGCCCCCTAATACAGTTAAAATCCACCCCGTATTCTATATATTAGTCTTTCGCCCTATTACCCCTATATTAGACGCCCTGCCTAAATAGATCTAGGACCCTCCTCTACTAGTTAAAGTAGATAGTAAGGATAAGTACTTTGTTAAAAGAATTAATAACGTTAAGTATAATAAATGGAAATGCTAATATATATACCTTATAAAATAGAGAGGCTTTATTAAATCCTTATGGGAACCTATTAACTCTATAGGACTTATATAAGTCGTAAAAGACTTTTATAAACTTACTTAGAACTACTACAGCCCTATTTTATAGAAGCTCAAGTTTAAAGAGGGGGTATTATTATAGGATACTCCCGTAACACCTTATATATATTTACCTATTTCTACTAATTTAGTAATTAGAGACTAACCATAAGACAGCAATTTAACGGTAATTTACGGCAATCTAATAGCAATCTACGGCAATCTGACGGCAATATTATAGTAATTTATAGCATTCTGCTATATTCTACTAAGTTTACTAAATTCTACTAAGTTCTACTAGGACTACCACCCGAATTATATTCCGCTCTATATACGTATTAGCTAAGTAACCTTATTAATAATATATACCCTTTCTTCCCATTTCTTACTTTCTTTCCTTATATAACGTCTTGACTTTATTATATAGTTTATGCACATAGCTTAATAATATCTACTTCGCTATATATTATTATCGCTTATACTTCCTCCGTGATAAGCGCTAAAAACTTAGTTATATATTCGGTATTTATACACTTACTAAATATATACTTAAAAATATCGCGGAACGGGCTAGTGTAACTCATTATAAGAACACTCCACTTAAATAGCGCGTTTATGCTAAACGTTAAATTCCTACGCGTCTAGAGCAACTCCTTAAGTTAAAGGTTTAATAGTTATTAAGGCGATCCATCTTAAAAAAGCTATCTAGCCGCACTTAGAGGTTAACTAAACTATTAGTAAGGATAGCCTATTAAAGCACTAGATTGCAAACGCTTATTCTAACTAGTTGCTATAAGATTAGTATATTATATATATAGTTCTTTAATAAGCTTTTAGTAAAATATAAGCAAAGGGAGGAGATTATACGCTTTAGTAGTCTAATATCCGCATACTTAATAGCGTATTTTAGAAGCTTATAAGTATTAATAACCTATAAGAACCAAATATAATTAAAGAACTTTATATTATAGTTATTAGCAGTAAATCATATATCCGCAGAGGACGATATTACTATTAGCCGATATATATTAGCAAGTAGCTCTAAATAATTAGACGTGCGCTAATTTGCATTATATTATATATCTCTTAAAAAAAGCCGCTATGTGGATATCCTTAATATACTCTAGAAATTGCTATAGAGATAGGTTTTATATATATCACTCGGCCTTACTATCTACCTTAATATTATACTTATTACGGATATAGAGTAGAAACAACGTAACAATATAGGCGTTAAAGCTTTAGAGGATTAGCTTTTCTATATAATAAAACGGGGCCTTTTCCCTAAAAATATTACGTCGTCTTAGGTAGTTTATATAGGTATAGAGTGCTAAAAACTACTGTACGGCTTTCTTACCCCTATAGAATATACGCATAACTATATATAGGAAGTTTAATTATATATACTATAGCCCTAGAATAGGCAATACCTATAACGGCGCTAGGGCACGTTGCCTAGTTAAGGGTTCGCTTAAGACTTGGCATATATATATAGACGTGGCCTTACAACCTTCTCTTACTCTTTAGCTTAATATCTTTATAATGTAGCATTTGTTTGCTTTATCTTGCAAGCATTTATCTAAGTCTCTATTAAGGCATTTGTTTAATAGTTCGAGCCATTACAATACTCACTTATAGTTATTATACGCACTTTCCTCCTTAACTCGCTCTTCTTTATATAATTAGATAAGCTTTACAGTCTTCTAATTTCCGTATACTAGGAATAGCCAGCCATTAAAAGCGGTTTTATAATTATACTATAGTTAGTCTAAAAAGATATTTTCTATTATATAATAGTTGCTATTAATAGAAGCCTTACTATCTAAAATAGGCCCTAAAGTTATATACTCTGTCCTTCTATAAGGGAGGATATTAACTACTAGTGTGGTGGGGTAAGTTGGCCCACTATATTTAACATCTAGTTTGGGTATGGTTTCGGGAGAGCATAGGCCTCCCGTGGGTATATAGATTGGCCCGCGGCCTCAGAGTCTTCAACAACTCGGACAGGCACGACGGATATACAGTGGCTTCTTCTAATACACTCTTTTCTCCTCTTCCTACTGATTGCTTTCCTACTGATTTCTACTGACTGACTACGACCGACTGACAGACTGACAGCACCGTGACTTCTTGTCTGGAGAGAGACCTTTCCTCCCACACTAGTATATGCGGATATTTAATATCCGCGTTAAAGTTAAATATACTATTAACCACAGTAGGATATGCGTATTAGATAGCGTCTGTAATAAAACTTATAGATATCCACTTCTAGAGGTTATTAAACTTATTTTTAGCTATATTAATAACCTTATCTAGTTTAAGTTAATAGGTATTGTTTAATATTAACTATTTAAGGCCCCTTTTAGGCATATCTACTCCGCATAAAATCTTTCCTATAGTATATAAATTAAACTCGCCAATTTTGCCAATAACTTAATATTAAGTCTTTTAGTAATAGTTAAAGTTATTATAAATAATATAGATATTATTATAAATAGATAAAGACTTAACTAGTTTCTTAAGGGCTATTAGCGCTAAAAGGGCTAGTAGAATTAATAGAACCTTCCTTAGAACGTTTAGCTAGCCTAAGCTTTTTAGCATTAAGAGTTTTATAACTATTAATTAAACTAAAGCTATATAGAAAAAACAGGACACGGTGCTTTATACTAAGCGCCTAAAGATATAGACTAAGTAAATAGGCGAAACTATTTATAGAGTTTTAGGCGAACCTTAAGAGGAATATAGAGCCAACTATAACTATATATCTACCGTATAGATCTTAACTATATTCCTCTCTATTTAGTATAGATATTTCCTTAATAAGCTAGAATAGTAGCGGACTATACTACTAAATAAACTTAGCCATATCCTTAAGGTTAATATCCTAAAACTCTATATTTAGAGTCCATACGTTAAAAGGGCCGCGTTATAATTATAGTTGGCGAAGCTCTTTTTAAATATAGTAGATAGTATAGGTTACTAGCGTTATATAAATATTAGCCCTATTAATAAGTTCTTCTTATATTTTCTTATTCTCTAGTAAAGTAATAAGTAGGTCCCCTAGTTTCTTCTTTTTCCTATTACCTTTATACCTATTCTCGCTTTCTAAGTACTTAAAAACTAGCTTATAAAAAGACCAGCCCTATTAATGTAGAAGGTCTTTAATATTAACCTTCTCTTCCTTTAATGTCTTTATCCAACTAGTAGATAGAATATCCGCTAGAATACCCGCTAGCTATAGAGGGGGCTAGCGGTATAGGCGTAAGCGTTTAGCGTTAATATTTGCTACGCGGTTTAGTAGTACAAAGGTAGAATTAGGGCCTCTACGGCGACTAATTCCTCTTAATATTATATATATATATGGAGCTAAAGATCTTATAACTTATAAAGTAGGCTTTTCGCTATAATTTAGTGTAGTTTTTATATCAACAGGTATTGTAAGAGGGTAGATTAATTTTGTCAAAGTTAATAAGATCTTCTTATATAAACTGTATTTAGGTTTTCTACAAATCCCGCCAAAGTGCCTTAGGCCAAGAAAACGATTGCCGTCCTAAATTTACCTCAGCAAGCTCAGACCACATATTCGGAATAATTTTATATTCGCTCCACGTAAAATCGAAAATGTGGTCTGAGCCACATTTCCAAGGTTTCTTAGGCGCTCCAATAATACCCACGATTTTTCCTATATTCGCGGTCGAATCGCTTAACCACAACATCTTAAAATACTACCAAAAGTTAATCGATTAGAGAGACGACCCGATATTTTATAGATATTAGATCTAAATTAGCCTACAACCCCCCAGAGTTAAGATCATTTTCGTTAAAAAAAAAGCGTTATTAGGAATCCCGTAACTATATATAACTTTATAACGCTAGCTAATATATATAAGATTTGTATAGATCTATAATAGCCACCCTAAAGAACCCATTATAGCCTAGCGGACATATAGCGTCTATGTTATAGTCTCCGGATAGTCTTGGCAAAATCCCCTTAATATACTTATACTTATAATACACCCCCCAATATTAAATAAATAAATTTTCTATTAATATAGATTTATAGAGCTTGCGAAGCGCTTAAAAATGGTACCACTTTTATCTAAATATCTTAAGGATAAGCAATATTACATAGATGTAAAGCTTATAAGAGCTCTGCAGAATAAGGCTTAAGGGGAGCCCCGCATGGAGCTCTACCAAAGCTCAGCAAAAGCTCTGCACGAAGCTCTGCGTACGGAGGCTCTGCACCAAGCGCTGCACTAAGCTTTACGTACGGAGGCTCTGCGCGAAGCTCTGCGGAGGCTCCGCATAAAGCTCTACACGAAGCTCTAGCAAATACCTTTAGCTTTCCTACTAATTAGATATCTCCTTTCTACCTTTTTATTTATACTTCTCTTTATATAAAATACTATAAAATAAAATAAAAATAGGAAAAAAGAGAGGAGACCCAGCAGTTTTTAGTAACTTTTATCTATTCCTCGTTATCCTCAGGCTCTAGTTCTATAATCCGATCCTCACCCTCCAGTGCTCCTGCTGCCGCCGCTATAGGCTGAGAATTTTTATCGTACGACAAATATCAACCCCCATGATCTCGCTACTTGCAATTTCCACAGCACCTACCATAGAACCCTGGGAGACTCCGACACTTAGTAAAGGGGCGAGGACCTACTGGACGACGTGGAGTCGCCATATAAGCCTTACAGGGCTAGCGTTAATTAGCTCTCTGCTTTGTATAAGTAATATAGGTTACTTATAATTGTATTTAGAGATCTATGGCTCTAAATTAGAATCGCATTTATATATAAGGGCCTCCCTATCTGCATCTACCTCTCTAATACCCCCCACCTAAGCCTCCATATTAATCGCCGGTAAAGCTTCTACCCTCTTCTGCTTATTTTAGAAGTAGTTAGTTATATAGGTATATTATACAGAGAGGAGAGTTACTTATAGTATAGCAATATTGCCGGAGAATCTCTTATATAACAGGATGAGAAGTATACTAGATAATTATATTTCCCAGTTCTTAATAAAGGACGACGTTGGTAGGATTTAAACTTATAATCTATTTAGTTTAAAGTTAGTATATATTTACCTACGCCACCTATCCGCCTTTAGTGGTTACCTTTTGCCTAAAATTATTCTATTTATATATCCCATACCCTTTAGTACTTAGTGTTGTATAATATATGCCTTCCCTTGTATAACTCTCTAGCTACTATATAATAAAAAAAACCATAAGAGAATACTTAGAATCTTATAAGCTGCCCAGTCCTTTACGCACTCTAATGCCTTAAGTATTTGTAGAGTAGTTTTCGTACGATCCTATAAAACGCGACGTTAAGAACCTAAAAATACTCTCTTTAGCTTATCGCTTATTCCAGGTATTAAGAGAACTTTAATTATAAGCTATAAGAGTTATAAAAATCTTATACGCTAAAGAGGCTAATTCCACTATTAAATAGCTATTAACGTAACACCTAGGATTTTGCACAAGCCCTGAGTTTTATGTAATTTAAATACTAAAATTCGCCAAAATGCCGATTTAGTGGTAAATAACTAGTAAAAACCATTATAAATCATTATATCGTTAGTAAGGAGTCTTAAAGCAATAAATATATATTTATAAGTCTATCTAAAGTTGATTTCTGGTGTTTTAGGGCTTAATTAGCTGGTGAATTTAGCCCCAATTACCATTAACTAGCTCGGCCTCCTTATCTAAGGACTTATTGTTGGTTATATTATCGTCCTCCTAAAGGTTATCTGGTAGATATAGTAGATCTAACGTCTTTTTAACTGCATCCTAAAGCTGCTTAATAATGACTTAAGCTACGGCCTATATAGAAGAAGACTCTTCTGCCTGCTTCCAGAGCGTCTTGGCCGTTAATTAATGCAACTACTATTAATTAGCCGCGTTAGTAGCTGCTAATTGGGTCTTCTTAGTATTCTTCTGGTAAGTAATCTTGGCGGCAGCGTTAGAGGCCTTCTTTGCCTTCTTTACCACCTTTACCGCGTCCCCTGCCTCTCTATTATAAAGCATAAATAGCTTCTTTGTATTAGTGGCAGTTCTCTAAGCTTCCTTCCTGGCTTTTACCTATTTTCTTTTAAGTGTAATTGCTATTTAATGCTTTTTTTATAGCTCGTCTCTAGCTATCTTAGCTTCTTATTTAGCCCTTGCAGTAGCTTCCCTACTAGTAGCAAGTTCCTAAGCTGCCGCTAGTGTAAGAACTGACTCCTTAAAGAGTACTGTTTGCTTTTACTTCTTCCTTACCCGCCTCTTATTAGTATATTGCCGCAGCTCCTTATTTTATACCTATAGTAGCTTAAAATTATCCTCTAAAGATTGTAGGTGCTTTATTAGTAAGTTAACGCAGGCCTCTATTACCTTTAGAGTTATTTTTAGATAAAGGATTGTTTGTTAGTAACAAGATCTAGCGTAGGCGCTATTAGGAGGGGGAGGATATAGAGGTGACGATAGAACTGTTGCCTTAGCTGGGTAAGGTAGAGAAGTAGATGGCTAAGTAGAGCAGCGTGTAAGGGGTTAATTTGGGTTATAGGGAAGGAGGCCTACTGCCTTAAAGGCGCTTTTTATTAAGGATTTAGTATAAATCTGTGGTTAAATCTCGCCAAGAATCTTAACAAAATAGTCTTTATTTATACCGGTAATACCACAAGCTGCGTATTTGTTAACTTTAATAGAGTACGCGCGCTTAAGAAGCGAAAATATAATAAGATCTAGTGGCTAGAGTATATGCGTTAAATACGGAGGTAGGTATATAGGTATAATCTTATGGTTCTAGTAGTACTTAATAAAGTTAACGTTAATATGGCTGCTATGGCTATCTATTACTAGCAGTTAATATCTAACCAATTTAATGTTTTTCTTCTTCTTCTACTACCTTTACTGCTGCTCTCTCCTATATCTTAGTTCGCTGGGTATAGTACTTGTCACGGCTAGCTTTCTGTGGGAGTAATCTGATAGATCAAGCAACAATAAGGGGCTATATTATGAATAGACTAAGGTAAGGGCTCAAAGAAAGGGGCGCGGTAGACGACTATGTACATATTCGGTCGTCGGGGCAACGTTAGGGCAACGTTGATCCGTGACCGACGACGCCTCGATGGTAGCTATGTAGACGAACCGTTACATCACCCCCCTTTAAGCTAGGAGGATCGCCCTTGATCCTTATAGTCAGGCTCTCCTTGTCCGTTTTGCCCTTCCGTCCTTCTCTGCTTTATTGTCTTCCTTTGAGGGCTCTAGATCTACGTCCTTGTGATATGCCTCTAGCCATTACTGCAGCCGTATAGGTGGTCCGGCATTATGGGGTCTCTTGTTATGGAATGTCTTGATCTTATAGGGGGCGCCAATAAAGCTATCTGCGTTATACTAGGTGTCGTCTAGGTCATGGCCTACCTAGTTAACCTTATACTGTAGCCTTCTGTGGTAGGTTCTACTAGCAAGGATCTTATCAATCTCGTACTCTGGCTCGCCATTGATTAGAACTGGCTCCTCTAGCTCCCTGTTTTGGCCTGGTAGGGGGTTATCTGGGTCCTTTTGTAGTTGATTGGCATGGAAGACGTTTGACATCTTTATATTTGGGGGTAGGTTGATGATGTATAAGTGTCCTTTTATGCCTAGAATCTTGTAGGACCCTATAAGCTATCTATCTAGCTTAATACTTGGTTGGTTGGTAGCTTAGCCCTTCCTAGTAATATATACTTGATTACCTACTCTGAAGTCTGGTTTGTGACGGTGCCTATTAGCTTGCCTTGTCTGCCACTCTTAGGCCTTTACTAGGTTGTCTTTTGCCTATTTAACTGTGTCCTAGGTCCTCCGTGTAAAAGCCTAAGCTTCTTGTTGTGTTAGCTTCTTATAAGGTGTTGAGGTTGCTCGCATATATTCCTCCCAGTTAAAGTAAAGCCTTGGCTTAAATCCTAGCTCTAGCTTATATAGTGCAAAGCCAGTAGATTTATACGGTAAGATTACCTGTGTAAAGTCCATATAGGGGAGGAGCTCTAATTAATTGTCCTAGTAGTGGTTAATAAAGGGCCTTAAGCGTTGGTTAATGTACTGGTTTAGTACCTCTGTGTTACCATTAGTTTATAGGTGACTGGATGTAGAGAGCTTTTACTTAATACCAGTTAGTTTATATAGCTTGTCTATAAAGGCTGAGATAAATTAGGGTCCTTGATCTGATATAGCCGTCTTTAGGAGGCCGTACACGCGCCAGACGTGTTGGTAGTATAGGTTTGCTACGTTAGCTGTGGTGGCAGTTTTATAGCAGGGTAGTGAGAAGGCTCTCTTGCCTAGTTAATTAACAACTATAAAGACGTTGTTGAAGCCCTTTTTATCTATTGGGAAGGACTTAAAATCAAAAGAGATGTGCTGCTAGCAGCGTTCACTGATTGGTAGGGGGTGCAGTAGGCCTGGGGTTTTGTCCCGAGGTATATAGGTCCTCCTATAGGCCCTGTAGTTTCTTATATAGGTATCGCAGTCTGAGGGTAGTCCTGGCTAATAGTATTGGTCTGCCACGAGTTTCCTAGTCTTTGTCTTACCTGGGTGAGCGGTTACCTAGTAAGAGTGTACCTCTGTAATGAGGTAGGTACGGAGGCAGTTAGTATTAGGGACTATTAGCTTGCCAAAGTGGGTAAGTAGTCCTCCTTAGAGCTTTTAGCCCTTCTGGTCTTGCTTGGCTAGCTAACGTAGCCCTACTAGCGACTCACTAGTTTGGTTGGCCTAGAGTATCTAATTAACTAGCTCATATGGCTGCTATTTGCGATTTGCTGTGACTGGGGGGTCCTTAGAGGTTGCCTTTAGTGTAGCAATTGTAAGGGCGGGGTTAATTAAGTATATAGTGTGTGTGGCTACGTCCTTCTCTTTCTGCGTCTTTAGGTCCTCTTGCTTTTGTAATAGGGTATTAGCTACTATATTCGCCGTTCCTGGCCTATAGGTAATCTGTATATGGAAATTAGCTAGTAGGTCTGCCTAGTGGGCCTACTGTAGATTTAGCAGCCTTTTGGTTGTGAAGTACTTAAGGGCTTAATAGTCCGTAATTACTGTAAAGGGTGTACACTGGAGGCTGATAAGGTGACCTTGCCATTCCTATAGGCCTCTTATTACTGCTAGTATCTCTTTGTCGTGGATCTTGTACCGCATCTCTTTAGGAGATATTATCTTTAAGAAGAAGGCTACTGGCTTCCAGGTCTTATTGTCTTGTAGCTGGTTTAGCACCCCGGCCACTACTCCGTCACTTATGTTAGTCTCTATGTGGGTGTCTTGGAACGGTGAGTAGTGCTTTATTACGCTGCCTGATAGTATAAGGGCCTTAACTCGCTTAAAGGCTTTAAGCTCTTCCTCCTCTAGTAGGTACCATGCTTCCTTTCTTGTAAGCTTACTAAGCGGTCATATAACTCAGCCGTAATCCTTCAGGAAGGCCTAGTAGAAGTTACAGAACCCTAGGAAGGATTGCACTCCTTTTATAGAGGTAGGGGGCTTTTAATCTCTAATTGTAGCTAGCTTATTAGTGTCCATAGCGATCCTATTAGTGCTGATAATAAAGCCTAAGAACTTTGTCTTGGTAACGCTAAATTCGCTCTTCTTAATATTTGCTTGTAGGCCTACCTCTTAAAGCCTCTACAGGACCTTCTTAACGTGGATTTCGTGCTCTAGTGGGTCGTCTGAATAGATTAGGATGTTGTCTATATAGGCTGTACAGAAATCGTCCAAGTAGTTAAAGAGGACGCTGTTAATAAACCTCTGGAAGGATATAGGGCCGTTGCATAGTCTAAAGGGTAGGATATAGTACTTGTACAATCTGTACCTTATATGGAAGGTAGTTAACTCCTCTACCTCTTCCTTTAGCTATATATGGTAGAAAGCCTGCTGAATATCTAGCTTGGTAAAGATTCTAGCTCTTAATAGCCTAGTTAACGTCTCCTTAATTAATAGCAGCGGATAGCGGTCCTTCTTGGTAATTGTATTGAGCTTTTAAAAGTTAATGTAGAATTGCCACCCCTTTTTAGGCTTCTTGGCAAATAGGACCAGAGCTGCAAAGGGTGCGTCACTTAGTACTATAAACCCCTTCTATAAGTGCTCCTATAGGTAGGCCTTGATAAGCTCTAGCTGCTCTAGTAATATATTATATAGTGGGCTAGGGGCTAGATTGCGGCTATCGCCTTTAAAAATAATATTATGGTCTACTCCCTTGTGATACGGTAGTAGTGTATTAGATGTAGCCTTTAAGAAGCTATTAGTATATTCTTGGTAGGGCTGTGGCAGCTTTTTATAGATAAGCTAGCGAAGTTCCTTATTGTCGTTAGGTAGGGCGTCTTGTCCCTTCCTATCCTCCATTAACTGGTCTATCTTGTAAAGACTAGTATATCCAATTACTACGTCCTTGCGCTTTGCTCCTCGTAAGAAGTTCCTTGCCTTAAGTAGCGTGATATCTGCTGCTCTAAACTCCCTAGTAGATAAAAGCCTCCTTACTCTTAGCTTTAATGGTGAAGTTGGCCTAGGGTGGAGCTGGTCCTCCATTTTCCTAATTACATCTTAGGTATCAATCTTCCAAGTATACTTATAGTTGTATAAGGTCTGTTTAGTTTGCTTTAGCCTAGCTTGCCCCTTTAGTTTAATTTTGGTAGGGGGCTTTTTCTCTTAGAGCTCTCTGATTATGACTATACGTTTAAGAATACGTTAGGGGGTAGGCCTAGGCTCTTGGTCTAGCAATACGTCTTTTTAATCTGCGTCTCTCTGGTAATCCTCATTAATTAGCGGGGGTAGGAGCTCCTTTCTTAGTATGATTACATCCTGCCTACCATAGTAGTTCCTCTTAGTTCACCATACTAAAACCCAGTATTTACAATTAATAAGGGCTCTAGTTTTCTTAAACTACCTATAGCTAATAAGAAGATTATGGCGGCCAGTATTATAGAATAGGAACCATATAGGGACTTATTAGCTATCTATAACTAAATTAGCCCTAAAGAGCTGTCTGATTATATCCGTCTGCTAGTTATTATGGCCGGATACAGTAACTCCTTGTCCTTTAATCTTATAGAGCTTTAGTTACAGTTATTGCTTAATAATTGGCAGTAGCTTATGGTGTATAAAAGCCTCTCCGCCTGTACTAGAGTTGAGTAAGCTTATTATATTAAGAGCCACGCCGCCTAGCGCGATCCTGTATAGCGTTATAAGGGCTGTGCCTCCTAAGATTTCCTTTAGCTATATGGGCGCTGTGTTAATTGCTCCAATCTGCTCTAGGCAGGAGACTTCTCCTAAAGCTACTCGTTTTCTAATTCTGATGAGTTAGTAACTATCTTATACTCTTTACTTTAGTTAATTACTTTAGCTTCTGCCTTCTTCAGCGCTAAGCAGTCATTAGAGTAGTATCCTTACTTGCCATAGTTAAAATAGGTAACTGGTGCTTTTGTGGCTAGTGCTAGAGTTAGAGGCTGCTGGGAGGGGGGGGGACCTTTGGTCTCTTTAGCGCCCCTAGTGGAAGCCCTCTTAACAGCCTAGGCTGCTCTACAGTCACTTCGCTCCTTGCCTGTCTGCTTTAGACCTTAGGCGTACTGTTAGGCAGTCTTGTAATAGGCCTGGAAGTTACAGTCTTCGTCTACCACCTTAACTTCCATTTGGACACATAGGCTGTTGTAAAGCTTATTATAAAGCTCCTCTTTCCACTGGTCTTGTGGTATCCTTAAGATATTTGCTAGCTATATAAAGTTAGATTAGAAATTATTAAAGTCTCCTAGGTACAGTATTTTAAGGCCTTTAAGTTCCTACTGGGCCTTAATACGGCGATCTGGGTCCTTAAAGATGTTCTCTAGGAACTTAAGTACTTCTTTACTAGTAGGGTTGCGTTCTGCATCGCGTTCTGCCTCTAGGTAGGGTAAGAGGTGGTTATAAGCTTTGCCTCCTATATGTGTCTTAATATACGCCACTTTTGCATCCTCTTTCTAATCTAGGTTGTCTTAATAGAACCAGTCTGCATTAGATTAAAGCTTGTTTTGTATATAGCCGCTCCAGGCATAATAGGTAGGCTCTTTCCCATCTGTCAGCGTAGGTAGGTCTGGAAACTTTGCTGTGCGTCCTAGGCCCGTAACACTGCTCGTCTAAGAGAGTGGTATCCCTTCTTATATCGTCCATGACGGTGTGCTTCCTTACTTACTGTCCTCCCGATCTGGGGCTTGTATAGTGACCTTGCGGCCCATCCTTAATATCTTCCAATTGGCCTTATGGAGCTTGTCTGTCCTATTGTCCAAGTGCTCCTTAAGCTCTGCTATTTTTGCCTTGGCCTCCTCTTTCCCATCAAGGGCCTTATGTGCGTGGTTGTTTGTAAGACGCCATAGCATAGCAATCTACTGTTCTATTGCCTTTCTTTATATTCCCTGGAGCTTCAGCTCTTCTATAAGTTCGGTTATAGGGATCGCGGCTAGGCTTTAGGTGGTTACGGCTGTGTGCTCTCTCTTTGTCTCCATTTTAAAGTACATGGGGTTCTCATCGTCTTCCAATTGCGCTATAAGACGGTCCCATTTGCTCTTTATATCGTCCACGAGCTCCGTCTTGCCGTAGTACGGTTGGAGCTCCGGCGGCTCAAGTGACGCGTCTACGGGTTCCTTACGTGCTGCCAGCGTTGGGTCGGTAGCTATCTCTAGCGCGCTAGGTCTTAACGCGCTCCTTTTTACTATAGTGTCTCTTTTGCTTTGTTAGGCAACTCTTGCTACTAAGATTATAATTGGGGTGATCCTTTTAATCTGATTACTATAGTCTCTTCTTTTAGCTGCTTAATCCGCTGTTGCAATTGCCTGCCTTAAGCAGGGCTTAGAGGGTTAATTAGTCTGTAGTTATAGTGGTAGAATAGCCCTCTGTCTGGCTATGCGTTTAACTGTTGGACCTAGTATTATGTCGCCTCTATAGGCTAGTTGAGGTTGACCTTAGTCTAATATTACGGCTAGCTTTCTGTGGGAGCAATCCGATAGATTAAGCAACAATAAGGGGCTATATTATGAATAGACTAAGGTAAGGGCTTAAAGAAAGGGGCGCGGTAGATAACTATGTACATGTTTAGTCGTTGGGGCAACGTTAGGGCAACGTTAATCCGTGACCAACGACGCCTTGATGGTAGCTATGTAGACGAACCGTTACAGTACTTAAAGTACTTCAGCCACTTTAGTCCGATTTCTTAATTTAACTAGCCATTCTTACTAAGGCCAATTAAACAGTTGCTAAGAGCTTTATAAGCTTCCTCCTATATTCTCTTAGTATATATATGGCCTTTAAAAATAAAAAAAGGTAGTATAGTTGTCCCCCCTATACTTATACAATTAATCTATAAGACCCACTCCCTAGAGCTATTAACCATCTTAAAATTAGTAGCCCTACTTTGTAATATTACTACCTTAGCGCTATATGCATAGCCTATTAAGGTGCCAGTCTCATATATATTCTAGGTGTTATCGTCTTTAACATTATACTAGGTCTTAGTATTAGAGTAGTTAGCAAAAAACTTAGTAATGAGGGTAGGATTATCGTTGGCAATAGCTTGTTCTTAGTTAATTAACCGTATATAGCAGATTTAAAGCTTGTCCTGTTGTTTTAGGAAGTAACTAACCTAGTTCTTACTTAGTGGTTAAATCTTACAGTACTAAGGGAGGTAGGAGTGTTTGTGGTAGAGAATAATAGTAGCTATCGTCCGGATTATGTAGATTTAATATGGAAATTTGGTATTGATAAGATATATACAGTGTTAAATAATTGCCGCTTTGCCAGCTGGTGAAATACAATATTGGTTAACGTGGGCAACTTAATAAGGTTGGTGTTTACCTTAAAGGCGTCTTTAAAAAGTAGAGGGGGTAACTATATGGGCATTCGTGTAGGCTTCTGGGCTGTAATAGAGGCCGCTAGTTTACTAGGCCGTTAAAGCAGCTTATAGACGGTCCTCTATATCTGGTGCACAAGGTTAAGAGGGCATAACTATTATTTATTAATAGATTTTACGGAGTTGGTGTAGAAAAGTAGGTCAAAAAGTTGATGTTTAAAGCTCAGAGGTGGCAGTATTCTACTTTAGGAAATCCCCTAGCCTAAAAAGGGAGGTGGTCTACTAGCTTATATAAAACTTAGGGCTTGTGCAAAACCCCGGGTGTCACGTTATAAGCTTGGGCCCCTAGAACTTGGCGACCCCCTAAACTCGCTCGCCTTACCAAAATTAGTGCCCTCTATTTAAACCTACGCATACCCACCAAATCTGGAAATTTTACTATGCAATTTTAGAATCTTATATTCTTACCCTTTATACTACTTATACCGCCCATTCGACTTTTTTTTATAACATATTAGCTTTAATTTATACCTTTTACTCCACAATTTCCTCCTAGGCTCTCTTAATTAAATCTGTATTAGTGCACTCTATATTTAGATCTACTATAACCTATTTTTAAGTTTTTGACCTTAGAGTATATTAAGCTATAATTATAAGTTATAATTTTAGCTTTTATATGTCATACCCCCTATAGGGACTTAATTAAATAACTCGCATACTTTTTTAAACGCGCTTATAAGTATACACTATATATTAGGACTTTAAATAATTTTATAGATATTTAATGGTCATATCAGTATAAAGGAGGTACTAATCTTACTAAATTAAACATTTTTTACCCTAGCGACTTAGTCAAAGTCTTATTTTAGCTTATTAAAATTAGGGGTATTAATAAAGGTTTTAAGGGTAAATATTAAAAGTTTTTTATTTAAATTTAATTGTTTTAGTACTAAGGCAATCTTTATAGGTCTAGTAGTAATATTAAAATAAAATAGGGCTTTATAGTATAGGTTGTATTATTAATATCGGTAAGAGTTTGTAATTTAATTTTATACTTTTTTTTAAATTAGTAAAAAGTATAGTAGATTAAGTAGTTAGAGCATATAGGTTATATATGGGGTATAAACAAATTAAATAGATATTATCCTACTTATATATATAGTTGCTTTTATGCCTATTAAGCAGTAATAATTGGATTTTATTACTAAATAGCGCCATTTTAGGTAAGAAAATAATAGTAAACTATATAAATATTATTCAATTTACTTTCTAGCTATTCTTAGAAGTTATATAAATTTAATTAGAAGCCTTATTATATTATAACTAGGTAGTTTAAAGCTCTTTTCTAATGAAAATAATAATTAAATAAATGATATAGCTATTTATAGGGATTATCTCTATAATAAATGCCTATATATAATTTTATAGCAACTATATAATGATTTTCTAATTTAGTAAGAACTTCTTATACCGTATATTTATTTTAAGCTGTATTGAATAAGAAATGGTGGATTAATAAGGTGGGGAAATGGGTGACTTGATTTTGGTAAGGCGAGCGAGTTCAGGAGGTCGCCGAGTTCTGGGGGTTACGGCTATTAAGCGGAATTAGATTCTTGTTAATATAGCTATTAAACTTATCTAGACTCTATAGACGAGTATGCTTTAAATAATACTAAAGACGACTTTTAAGTTTTCTTAGTTGCGTACAATATAGTTAAACCTAAAAGTATCGCTTTCTCGTGGAATCTCTTTTAGAGCTTTTATACACTAAAGAGCTTCTTTTCTCCTTTAATAGTAATACAATTATTCCAATCTTTTAAAAAAGCTATATAATATTCTAGGTTAAGAACCCGTGCCGCTAGATAATAGGGAGAATTATCTAGCTTCTTAATATACTTTATAAGCTTTTTCTTAGCACGTTAGAGTTAAGGAGCCATAAACTTATCCTTAGCCTTAGTGGCTATTACCTAGTAGAAAAGAATTAGCTAAAGAAACGTTAAGAGTATTATATAATATACTAATACGGTCTATATTATATTCTTAAAAATATTAACTAATTCCAGAACCCTCTCTAGTATTATATAATCTCCTTAAAGAAATAGAGTTGCTTTATAAAAAGACTAAAGGAAATTATAAATTGTATAAAGATGTATCTATTTACTTATTAAGAGAATATTATCTTTAAGAAACCGTCCTTATAGTACTCTATATAGAGTTAAAGCTTAGCCTTTACCTTATCCTTTAGAGCTATATATAATATAAGAAACTAGCTATTCTACCTCGTACAATTATTAAAAGGAATTATTTTACTAGTATATTTAATAAACCATATTATACGGTTAGCTAAGCTATAGATATAAACAATATAGGTATAAAGCTTTCCTATTAGCCCCATAATATTTTAAATATTTTTACCTCTTCTATAAAATTTGTCTAATACTAGCTCTAATTCTTTATCCTTCTTTTTTCTCTTATCTTTTATTTTAACTAGCAGCGGTGCTTATTATATAACTTCTTCTTCTTCTTCTTCTTCTTCTTCTTCTTTATTTTATTTCTTATCCTCTTTATTATATAAGTTTATAAACCGCTTATCCTTCTTTAAACTAAATAGAAAGGCCTAAATAATAAGATTAATAATATGCCCCTAACAGCGAATTCTTTAATATATTACAATCCAGTTAATTTTATACTTAAGACTAAGCCATTAACCAATTATATAATAGAGGACATTATTTAATTTAGTATTATTACCAATAAGAGCTCTAATCTTTATTTTAATACTATACTTAATAAGAACCGGATAAAGCGCCTTCTATTAATCTATACCACTTTAGCTAGATACTATATAAAGGGCAATTAAGGGGTTCTAATATTTATTCTAGATATTAATAAAGCTAGTATAGATTCTAAGAAGAAGGGTATAACTTAAAGAGGTCTAGATGTCTATAGTAAGGTAAATATTTATCTTTATAAATTAAAGTACTTTTTATATAATATCTTAACTCTTAGTAAAGTATTTAAGAATCTAGGCTGTAATTATTAAGTGGTATATAGGGATAATTAAGGGTGCTTCTTAATTTAATGCCTTTATAAAAGTATAAAACTTTAGCCGTTCTGTATATAAGAAGGGAAGCTATTATATAATAATTAGATCTAGAAGTGCTTGCTTTACAGTATTTTAATAATACCATACACTTTAGAACCTTACCCTTAAGATGTTACGGACGCTTTAAGTACGATGTTACGACTACTTAGAGAGGAGTCGGAGGAAGCTAGTTGGTTGATAAGGACACGGTCCAGAATGGATCCGGTAGAACCATGTAACGAGGAATGGTAACCGAGGTCACGTAATGTGATCTGTGTGATCTGTGTGATCTGTAAGATCTGTGACAGAGCGAACAGAGCAGACAGAGCAGACGGAGCAAGGACTTTCTTAGGCGTACGGTTGTGTATTTAAGGACCCACAGTCCCTACCTAGATAGTTCCTTTCTTCGTAGTGAATCTCAGAGTACAATTGGAGTTAATCTGTTGGGCAACCACTCCACCAGTTGTTACTTGTACTTGTTACGTTGTTAACTTCCTATTTACCTACATACCCAGCCCATTAGCGAGTCAACCGTGGTATTTCCCACAAGGCTTCGTTACATAAGACCTTAAACTTCTCTTTTTACTAAAAGCTTTTAATATAGTTCTAAAAGAGTTCTCTCCCCCTAATCTTTTACTATTATACGCTTCTAATTCTCTACTAGACTCCATTTAATATTATATTTTCTAAGATAGCCTTATAATCCAACAGTTAAGAAATAGTGTCTTTTCGGGTCTTAAGGAGGACAGTATTTACAAAAGTAGCGTTTCTTTACACGAGATCTTTCTTCCCTTATTACCATATAAGTATATTTATAAATTAAGGAGACTTATCTTAAGGTCTATATTATATAAGTAGTTGGGATTAAACCAGTATTAGCTTTAGTCTTAACGCTATCTAAAAGAGCAGAAAGTGTATTAACCTTTAAGGAATTATTATCATTAAAGTTTTTAGAGTAAATTTTACTAGTACTAGCTATATTTATAGCGTCGTATAATAGGGGGTAAAGGTTTAGTTTATAGTTAAAAAATTTCGGATATTTAGATATTATCTGGATATTATCCGATATCCGGGCTATCCCCGGATAGGATTATTATCCGCCCGACCAGATAGGATAATTTATCCTTCGCAAGCCTGGCGGTGTGGATATTATAGACATATAGGCCACCTCGTACACGCGACCACCTCGTGTACGGTTTTCCTCACCAAAATATACCCAAATATACCCAAATATACCACCTATAACTTAATAGTCTTTAAATTAAATTTTACAAAAATTAAAATATGGCTTAATAAATACTAAGACTATAATTTTATAAAAAAAAATTAATAATTAATAATTATATATGTATATTAAAAATAAAGTTAAAAAAGGACTTTTTTATATTAACGAAAATTAATAATATTAATATTAATGGACTTATTATATAGCCGTATTGTTTATAAATATATAACTATTATATAAATAATTGTCGGAACGTTAATCACGTGACGTGGTCACTAGACTACGAAGCGAGGCTAGCTAATCTGACCTTAGAGCAACCCCTTACTTCTAGACAATAATTAACTACCAACTTCAACACCGCATACGTATCGCAATATAGTGATATTCGTGCACGTTGATAAAGCGAGTATACCGACAATAATTCTTTTTTATATTTATTAAGCTTAATAGTTATATTTTTATATAAATTATATATTTATATTATTAATAAGGTTTTAATATTATAATTTAAAGCGATAATATATATTAAAATAACTAAAATTAGTTATTAAAAATATAATATAGCCTAATATTATATTTAATAAAATATTTTCAAATTTTCACTATAGAGAAAAGTATGGTTTTCTAGTTTATACTATGTTGGTTACACAAGGTGATATCATATAGCTATAGTTCGTAGATAGTATAATGGTTATTCAATTCTTCTTTTAATTCTTAAAGAAAGGGGTAAGGAACTTAAGGTTCCTCACCACGCTAGTGCCGCGGCGGCACGTGACAGCAACTTGCCGCACGTAACGGCAACTTGCTATACGTGGTGGCAATATGCCTTATATAGTGACCACTTGCCTTTATTCCCAACACTAGCAACTCTTCTTTTGTAGTTGCCATCTATATATATATACCGCTTGACTAGCGTAACAAATATCAATCCTCCTTACTTACTATTGCTATTATAATATAAGTCTCGCTATCCCAAAATTTGCCTCTTAGCACGTGGTGCTTTCTTACTTAGAAGTCGCAGGTAGATATTATGTTCAAAGGGCCGCCAAGGCGCTAGTAGTAAGCGAGCCAATAGCGATTTTCTATCCCAGGGATGGAAAATCCTAATTGGCTGGATTAAGTCAGGCTCCCCCTCTAAAAAAATCTTAGTAAGAGAATCTGACCAATCAAATAACTTTAACCGCCGGTTAAAGTTCCTAGACATCTCAAGACCTTACGTAACTAAGAAATTTCTAGGGACTCCCTTTTAACCCAACCTTTAACTCGTATATATAGAGTATTTATGTCAACAAACGTCTCTAGTGCCTTATTTAGGTTCGCCTTTGTTATTACATCTACTGGGTTATCTTGGCCATTAATCCATTAAATCTTAAAGAGTTTTTAACGCTTATAGGATTACCAAAGTACCATAATATCAATCATAAGGCGCTTCTCTTTTATAGTACCGAGCTTGACTAAACACTCATAAAGGGAATATGAGTCGGTGCACACGATTATAGGGATAATAGGAAGTTTAAGTTAATCTATAATTATCTTTAGGGTAGTTCCAATTGCAATTACCATATTAACTCCGCTAACTATTCCATATATCTCTGACGCCAAAACACTTTAGGTAACACGCTTGCTCTTAGTTAAGCTCTAATAGATAAAATTGCCATAGATTATAAAGTCATTCTCTCTAGTAAATTCATTTGTAATAATAATCTTATATCCTAACTAGGAGCTAAAATCTTTATTATTTATAAACAATCTATTAACAAATACAAAGAGCTTAGCGGTAGGAAGATTAATAGGCACATAGAGTAGTCCCTAATTAAGATAGTTCATTTGCCAGAAAAGACATTTATTTAGGGCAAGAACGTCATCCTTAGTTAGTTCCTGGTGTTAGGCGGCAATAGAGAGATTAAATAAAGCCTTAGGTTAACAGATAGAAGCAACATAAGCTCCGCAAGCGCGTTGCTCCACATATCCTTACTTTAAGGAATTAATATTAATAATATCAATCTTCTTACCTTAACCCTTCTGGCGTAAAGCAATAGAATCCTTATTTAGGGAGAGGATGTATCTATTAAAGAGTAATAGTATTGTTAAATCAAGCTTTTCTTTTAGCTTTGCTATAAGATTTGCCTTTACTAGCTCATCTTCTTTAAGAGCTAAGAATTGGTCATCCCCTAAGATAATTATATTATTAGTTTACATACCAACGATTCCAAATGGAGTTCTTATAGTTATGATAAGGAAGCAGGGATTAAATATAGAAGTAGTCATCAAAAGCTTCTCTTTATGGTGCTTGCTATAGGTAGCCCACCAGTGAGTTCCTACCTCTGCGATTCTATACAATGGCTTAAGCACAACCATAATTGTATCTTCAGGATACTAGTAGCAAATTTGCTCCAGAAGGTATGCCAATATTAAGCACTAAAGGTGCGTCTCTAATTGGGTATAGGCTTAAGTGATATCTTACAAATAAACCGCCATTCTATTCTTTATCAAGGAGGGAGCTAGTGCAATAATAACTCGCTAACTAGCTCGTTAAATTATAGAAAATTACGTAAAAATCACCTCCTTACTATTATTATTATAACCTTAGATGACAAGCCTTAATTTCTTAAATAGGGCGTTAATAGCTTTACCTTTAATCTCATTAACCATTCTTAACTTAAAGATGCGAACTTTATCAAACTTAGTAGGGTCATACTTCTCAAATTTAAAGACTCCTCTTACAATAAGACCGTCAATCTCCTGCTTGTCGGATACTTAAAAAGGAGCTCCTAGGGTTATAATATAACCTTCCTTTCAGAGCTATTTTGCGAGCTCAAAGTCAGCCTTCTCTTTGGCTGTCATAAAGGCCATTAATAACTCAACTCTATTCTCAATAGCAGCAACAAATTGTTCTTTAAAATTAACAAAATATTGGCGATTTCGTAATCCCTTTAGGCGACCTCTACCGTGTCGTGGTTATAGCGCATCTACTATAATTATATCAGGATTATAGTCGTCTTCTAGAGCACGTTAATTATAGTTCTCTTCTAGGGCATCTTCTAGGGCATCCTATAAAGGCTCAAAATTGTTATCTTTATAGTAAGGCTTAATAACAGTTAAATGAAATTAAGTGGGTCTGTAAGGCATCTAAATAGTACAAGTTTAACCATTAATTACAATAAGTTAATATAGGCCTGGCCATTCTCCCTTTTCACGCCATACGCGTACTTCAGACTAGAGTAGCAGATTAAGCGTAGTTAAGGTATTTAGGCTATTTCTCATTCCTAGTACGTCATTAACCTAGCATATAGCGTAGAGACATCGCACCTCCTTTATTGCCTTGCGAATAGCCTCGGCTCGTTGCACAATAGAGGGAGATAGTAGAGAATCATTAGTCATTTAAGGGTAGGCGCCAAAGACTAGCAATATAGGTACGAGTCCATCCAGGCTAGCGGAATCGTTAATAGCTTTAACAGCCATTTACAAGGTAAGTTCTTCGCTAGCATCCTTTAGTTCCAAAGAGATAATCTTATATACGCGGCATAATAGCGCGTAATATTGCTCTACTTTTCCAATACTATTATACACCTTAATGGGGACTTCCTTAACCTTAATTACTATTGCCTTTATCTATTATCGGAACTCTATAGATAAGAAGTTCTTTCCTATATTATAGACAATTTAATTAGGGGGTCCTAGGTAAACATTAATCTAGTATAACTAAAGGGTATCCTATGCATTCCTAGCTAATATATCCTTTAAGAATCATGCGGCTTAGAAGGAGGTTAAGAAGTTAACAACTTAAAGTACTAGCTTGCTGCTAAGATATATAACGTCAATAATAATACAAAAGTTAAAGTTATAGTTATCTTTAAGGGTGAACTTAAATCGGCTAGGGGACTTCTGGTTCATTTAGCAGTAATGGCAGTACTTTATAAGATACTTAATTGCCTTAACCTTAACTTTATAGCCTACTCGCTAAAGAACCCTAAGCAATTAATAAACAGATAGGTGGCCAAAATAATGGTGCAGTTAGCGTAATTCCAACTTAGTTAAGTAGCTCTAAGCAACACTCTTTTCTAGTTAATAAAGGAGCAACTAGGGGTAACCCTACTTGCGCATAATAGGCACCTAATTGTCTCCCTAAACAAGTATATTTTTAAGGTTATTAAGCCTAACGCCTAATTTATCTATATCTTTAATGTAAAATAGAAATGGAGTGTTCATAGGAACAACATAAAAAGTAATATACCCTAAGGGGGTTTAAACCCTAATTATGCCAAAAGAGATTACAGTACCTTTACTAAAATAAATTATATATTGGCCTGCCGTTAAATGGTCAATTTAAATAGAGCTATTAAGCTACTAAAGGGCTCAAACTTAAGGTTCTCCTACTGTAGATACTCCTACGGCTTTAGTATCCGGCATAATACCATAGAAGACGTTCGCCAAGTATCTATTGTTAAAGGAAAACGCGGAGCTCTCCTTTAGCTTGTTAAAGATATCTAACTTCATAATAAAATGGAGCGTAGATTAATTATTAAGAATAGCAACAGTTTATATACCATTTACCTTACTATACTTAGTAAAGTATTAGTTAGGTAAGTAGTCCTTAATTTCTATATCCATAAGGAGCTGTTTAGTCTCATTAACCTCACCCTTAAGGTCTTCTACGCCTTTATATTAAACCAGGAAGCTTTAAAAGTAGGCCATAGTAACCTCACAATTTCCAACGTTTCTTGCACTTTAACGGAACTTATTATATGCCTCTTTTCGCTCATTAAGGGAGTGTCTAGTTAACCAGCAATTTGGCTTCTTATAAACATAGCACTTCTTCTAGCAATTACTTTAAAATAAACCTCCATAAGGACCTCTATAATTACCTTATAGTTAACGTTAATCATACCCTTTACTATATTTCCTACCACAGCCGCTATATGTTCGATTAGTCTAGTTATAATCATATTAGTCGGGAACGCTTAGTTAGGTAAAACTTTTGGTATAAAGCTATTAAGATTCTTGTATTTACATTATAATACCTACGGCGGAGCGTAGCTCGGCATATACTCCTTTAAATATATCTATAGGTTTATATAGCGCTAAGTTGCACTTAGGAATGCTATAGCATGCTAAAATAACCTAGTCCCTTAGGCTGTTCTTATTTTAGTAAGTTTTAGTAAGTCTATATTAAATTTTCTAAAGTTTATTAAAGAGTAGTTAAAGGCACTCTAAATAAGTCTTTATTAGATTAGAAGCAATAACTCTCTAGAATATAGTCTCTCGCCATTTAGATATATAAAGTTGGCGATTTTTATTAGTTTTAAAGTGGGCTCTAGTAAGCTAAAGCATTATATTAAAGCTATAGTTTTTACCTGCAATATGGTCGTAATAGAATGTTACTACCTATCCCTTTAACATAATGGAGAAAGCGTGGTGGTACTAGTAGCATTAAATTCTAACCTTATTATAACAGTTATAGAAGACCTATAGTTTTGCTCTAAGCATATTGTATAGTTCTCCTCTAAACTTCTTCTCTTCGTCCAAATATACCTTCATTAGATTCGTGACTTCTTGTAGTAGAGGGTCACCGGTTAGCTAGAGTAGAGGAGCTGGAGGCAGTAGAGGTAGAGGACAAGTACCTCTAAGTAGGAGAGCACCTCTAGGTAGGAGAGTAGCGTTTTAGGGGTTTTGTTCCAAATTAAAGTTGCCTTCTAAAAAATATAGGTTGGTTCTAGGTTTCCGTAGTTAACGTATAATCTCAGCTTCCGTCCATACTAGTTCTTCTGTACCAGTAATAACAGCCTAAATATTGCTAGCAATTAGGTTACTATTCTCAGCAATATATACCCCATTCCTACAGAAGAAGTCTTAAAAATCCCAAATAATATCAACATTACTAAGTGCCTAGGTGTTAGCGGTCCATCCTATAAAATCCTCCCTAAAATATTCCCATAGCTGTATATTGGCGTAGTGTCTACTTCGGTAGAATATAATACAGTATAGGAAAAAGCTATTAACTTATTTTACGGTACAAGTTGTTATATCAAAGGTAAATTCATCCCAATTTTTATTAATGAGTTTCGCGTATAAAGCTACCCCTAGTGGTAAGGAGTCTTCCCAGTCATTTAAAGTAGGCGTAGCCATGTTTTTGGAGGGAGGGAAGTGTTATTGGCGTAGGGATTATCGTTTAGTACGCATTCGTCGTTTAGTACGCGTTTGGACGTGTATTTACGATTATAGGGCTTAGGACCAGTTCTAGCCTTAAATCGCAAAGACTCGTAAAGCGTGTTATTCTGCGTAATAGACGCAAGAATCCGTAATCTTAGAAAGGCTTAAGACCAGTTCTAGCCTTTAAATCCTTAGATTCGTGGAAGAGTTCTATTTAAGGTTTAGAACCAGTTCTAACCTCAAAAGACAGCTTCCTTTAGCACGAGTAGCACTGGTACAGTGGCTTATCTCTTCTTAGTGGAATACCTAGCTGTTCTATGGTATAACAGTGAAGTTAACCACTGATCAGTGTTAGTTACATAAGGTGATATCACGTAGCTACGGTTCGTAGATAGTATAATGGTTGTTCAATTCTTCTTTTAATTCTTAAAGAAAGGGGTGAGGAACTTAAGGTTCCTCACCACGCTAGTGCCGCGGCGGCACGTGACGGCAACTTGCCGCACGTAACGGCAACTTGCCACACATGGTGGCAATATGCCTTATATAGTGACCACTTGCCTTTATTCCCAACATACTATAGTGTATAATATATTTTAATTTTTATATTAATAGCTATTATAGTTGCTTAGTTATAAGTATTTAAAAAAAATGCTATATTTTGGTATATTTTAGTACTATTATAAGCTAGTTATATATATAGGCCAATTAAGCCTTTTATTATATTTTTTTTGTTATAAAGTTATAGTTTTAGTAATTGATAAGCCATATTTAAAATTTTATAAAATTCTATTCAAAGGTTATTAAGTTATAGGTGGTATGAAAAGGTGTATTTAGGTATATTTTAGTAAGGAAAACCGTGCACGAGGTGGGCGCGTGCACGAGGTCTATCCGCACAATCGATTTCTTGGTCTGAGCTTCTAAGGCAAAGAAATTCCAACTCTGCACGAAAATGGAAATCAGCATTCAAACAAAGTCAGAGGCCGTGGCTTCGACCCAAGAGGCCAAGGTCAAGGTCGACATCGAGCAGCCTGAACAGGACGGTGCCGGCCAGCGTGAACCTGTACTAGAGGTTTGTCTCTCGAATCCATCCGTCGTCTTAGTTGTCGTTCTTTGGGCTGATCCTTTACAAGCGGTTCATTGGGCCCGCCGCGGTCGTCGTCTTCCAGTTTATCGTGCAAGGCGCATGGGAGACTGTTGCCACCACCTTCCAGTTCTCTCTCTTGAACGGTGGCCCATCTTCAATGGTCTATGGGGGCATCCTTGCCGCCTTTGGAGGCACTGCCATTTCGCTATCACTTGCCGAAATGGCCTCGATGTGCGTTTTCTTCCATGCCAGCTGTTTTATTAGTGCCCAGCTCATTTCCCATTTTTCAGCGATCCTATGGTTGGAGCGCAATATCGCTGGTCAGCCAATTTCGCTCCTTCTGCTCCCCGTTTCTGGGGATTACTGCAAGGCACGTCTATACAAGCCTTTCTTTTTAGGTCAAGAGCGTCCCGTGATCTAACGACTTAGGCTGGCTAACCATTGAGGCCTGGATATTTGCTGCAGCAGATACTCCAGCCAACCTCGCAAATATCACGACGGGTCTTATTATCTTCAATAAGCAAGACTACGTTTACCATAATTGGCACACGGCCATGCTTATGTGGCTATATATCCTCGTACCCCTGATTTTCAACCTCTGGTTTCGAAGGGTTCTGAACTCTTTGGAGACTATTGGTGCCATTACCCACACTGTCTTCTTTGTGGTATCGATTATAACCCTGACTAGACTCGCCCGCTGTAGCACACCCGGTTACGTTTTTGGGACGCTCGTGAACAATATAAGTGGATGGACGAACCCAGTAGTGTCGTGGGGCATTGGCTTACTGACAGTGACCTTCCCGGTTGTGGGTAAGATACATGCGTGTACATGAACGTCGTGGTAGTCGAAGCTAACAGTTAATAGCCGCCGACGGAGTTCTCCACATGAGTATAGTTCTTATTCCCGGCTAGTCATAGACTGCAAGCTAACTGGAAGAGGCGCTGAGGTTAAGCGTGTTCGGACTCGTGCTCCGTATAGCATTGTTGCTTCCACCGTCGTCAGTGCAATTACGCAGTGGCCTTTGTTATCTGCCTCCTCTTCACTATTGGGGACGTCGAGGCCGTTACGAATAGTCCCACGGGCTTACCAATTATCGAAGTCTATTACCAAGCAACAAACTCGGTGGCTGCTACAAATATCTTCGTCATAGCGATTGCCGTCGTTATCTTTGTTGCACTTTTTAACACTTTTGCTTCGGTATCACGACTGACCTGGGCCTTCGCGCGAGACCATAGTTTACCCTTTTCACATATCTTCTCCAAAGTAGGTCGAAATATCTCCCTTATACTATGCCGCAACCTGCTTACCAAGACCTCTGAGATACACCCAAAACTTGGGATGCCGCTTAACGCGTTGGCTCTTATCTCCGCCATCTCCTTCCTCCTGTCCTTGATCTATCTTGGCTCTTCGACCGCATTCAACGCCATTACGTCGCTAGTCGCCATCGGGTTACACATCTCATACTTCCTCCCAATCCTCTTTATTATGCTGAGGAAAATCTGTGGCCAACCCCTGGTCCCTTCTCGCTTGGTCGCTGGGGCATACTAATTAATATCTTTTCCTTGATGTACCTCATCTTCGTCATTATCTGGATGCCGTTCCCAACTACGCTCCCCGTCACCGCTTCGAACATGAACTACGCTGGTCCTGTTTTGGTCCTGATTATTATTGGCGCCCTTGTCGACTGGATGATTAGCGGACATAAGCGCTTCCAGGTCCCAGTCGCCCAACACCTCTCGGAGATCTAAGCGGGTGAAAGGATTGAACGGATGACTGTGATTGATTGCAGGCAAGTACCTCTATCGGGGATGGAAGAGGGTATATTGGTATTCTTTAAATCAATTACGATCTCGAACAGGCATGGCATGTTTGGTATAACGTTTCAATCGGCGATCCTACTAAGGAACGTGGAGACGTAACTTTTTTAAGACACAGGCTCGCGTTGATTCCTGATGTCACCCGCCATTGGGATGGACATAATGTTGATTTCACCTTCACATTTTTAACACTTTTAACTGCCACCTGAATTCATCGAGCTTAGCAAAGCCGCCGAACTGCACTTCATTTTTAGCCCTCTTCGGACCTCCGTCTGCATCGTTAGATAGGCAGATTTCACTGCTATTTTAGCCTTGTCCCTCTGTATGCCTCGGGCATCTTAACACTGCATTTTTCAGCCCTTGTTGTAGACTTCCATCTGTATTCCTCAGAGTTATGCATCTACGAAGGTCATTAAGTTGCACCGTATTTTTAGCCTTCCCAAGTTGCCCTACGCTTTCAGTGTGGAGTAAACTTTGCGTATAGATATCGGAGTTGCTAACCGGGTAGTGAGACCTCGAAAACTACCACTAACGGTACCCCTTCACAGTAGAAAACTACTACGCTCTTATCCCAAACCCACCTATATAATCCTTATAGATACGAGACGGATTTAAACGTCCCCTAACCCTTAAATTAAAAGTATTAACGACCTCTCATAATTAACGAATAGGTAAAAAAAATAAGTAAAAAAATACACCTATTTTAACCCCTAAGGCAATCGCCTGCGGAGTATATAGTTACCTACTATCCGCACTATATCCTACTTAGTAGCCTAGATAATAACCCCTTATAGTTTTCCTATTTCCTTTTTATAGCTAGTTACTATAATAAGACCTTATAGTAAGTACTACGGTGGACTTATTAATAGGCTAGGTATATAGGTAAATATAATAATAAGATCTAACTATAGGGTAAGTGCCTAATAGATTAACTCTAATTGTATTCTAAGATTTATTATAAAAAGAGAACTATCTAAGGTAGGGACTATAGTCCTTTAAATATATACTCTATATAGGGCCTATGCTTTTAGAGGTTATAACTACTATATACAGCTCTAGCGTCTAGGCTATCAGAGAAACTAAAAAGAGCCCTCTAAATCGCTGCTTAAGCCACTCTAGAAGGGTTAAGCAGCGTACCTTTAAAGAATAATAGACGAATATAAGTAAACGGATATAGTACTGCTCGAGAAAGAAAGAAATATACCCCTTTTATAGCTATATATCTAGGCTACCGCAATATAAAGGGCGCTATAAAAGCGTAACTATAACGTTATAAAGTACACTAAGACGTGCTTAAGTCGGCTATAAAGACCCTAGGGCCCCTTAAGAAAGAAATCCCTAACAACCCTAAAGTAGAGAAAAAGTATTAGAAAAGTAGGTAGGAAAAGTAAAAGAGAAATAGTGCTGTACTAAAGCCTAGGACTATATATAGAAGTAAAGGAGATATATAAAGGACTAATAAAAGTAAGGATAAGAAAGAAAAAGGAACTAAAGTAGAATATAAAAAAATATTAAAAAGCTAGCTAATATAATATAGTAATAGATTAACTAATACTAGAGAGTTATATAGAAGATATAGGCGAGAAGAAAGTAAGCCGTAGTATAGTTAATATTATAGAGGGTAAATACCTAAGGACTCTGCTAAGGGCTAGTAAAGGTAAAAATAATAATAGTAACGCTGCTAAGGATAGGGATAATAGGATTAAAAGACTAGCTTTATAGAATAGAAGTCTTAGTAAGAGACCTAGGGTGCGAATAAGGCTAGGTAAGACAAATACTAAGGCACGTAATATTAGTATATCTCTTACGTACTAGTTAAGAGGTAATACTTCTAATAGTAGACACGGAGGACTATAATATAATACTCTTAATATAAAGAGGCTTTAAGGTGGTTATTTAATAGCTTATAAGCTAAAGCGTTTAAACTAGTTTTAGGTTGCAAAAGAAATAGTAAAGAAAGGTAAGGAGGGGGATAGGGACCCCCTGGACGCTCTATAGTAGAAGAGTAAAGTTTAGGATACTAGCGCGTCTATAGGCCTACTACGGCAGTAGTAGGTACTAGGGAGATCGAAAGTAAGAATATAGAGAACTATAGGCGACTTGTAGGCGACTTATAGGCGCCACGTACGCGGGGCCTAAAGGTAGAGATATAGAATACTGTTACGGCACTAATGTGCGTAACCTGGATAGGGCCTAGTTAGGGGGTTCACTTACGTCTTGACTCTATACATATAGACGTGTCCTTTCCACGACCTTCTGCTCCTTATCTTGATATCCAAGTCCATAGACATTCTAATTGTACAGGCTTGTGCTCGTTGTATTACAGTGCTAGAGTCTTGATTAACTGAGTCGTCGTGACAAATACGAGGTTTTCTTATAGAGTTTTCTCCCTATATATATATATAAGGTATAGTCCGCGTGGGCCTAATAGGGATCCGAATTAGACGTTAAGCAATAAATAAATAATAATAATAATAATAATATATAATGTAATCAGTAAGTAAGCTGGCCACGTAAGTATCCTAGCTATCCTAAAAACTTACTAAAAATCCCAAAAGTCGTTCTTTAATATCTTAATAATGGCTTAATAATAAATTATAAAATTATAATTAGACTCTTATACTTAAGACCTCTATTAGAGTTTTAGAGTAATTAGTTAAGCTATTATTAATATATTAAGATTTAGCTCTTAAATTTAAGCCTAATTATTATATCTTAAGAACCACTTATTAAATTACTTTAAACTTTAATAGAGGTCTTAAAATAGATAAAAGAGTCTAATTTTCAATTTTTATAATTCATTATTAAGCCATTGGTAAGATATTAAAGAACGATTTTCAGGGTTTTTAGTAAGTTTTTAGGGTGGCTAGGAAGCTTGTATGGCCAGCTTACTTACCAATTACGTTAGTAGTAAGGCAAGATTATAATAAAACTAGACTAAAACTAACTAACGAGTTTTAGATTAAATACGACCGACTACATATAACGTTATTATTTAATATAATAGATAGAGAAGTTAAAGAGCTCCTATGTCACGGAACGCCGCCGCAGGAGCCTCCATGGGAGACTCCCTAGCGGAACCCCGTGCCCTCGCGTACGCTTCGCGTACAGCTTACGTCAGCCACGCGTAGTATATCACCTTCCTACGCCCTTAATCCTTACGATCGATCGCGCAACGTCTTGTAGACTCCTCGAATACATACGTTCAGCAGCCACTGTTCCGCGCCCCGTGACATCCTACTTTATAATAATTAGACATTATAAAAGGGTCGGGATACGGCAGTAAAAAATGTGTATTTTGGTGTATTTTAACGCTCTATTACCACCAAGGCTACGCCCATACTGTAAGCTCCAGACCCTTGGGAAGAATTCGTTGGTGATAAGGAACAGTATACCTGCACGCGCGCGTAGTGCACGTACCAACAGTCCACCGGAGGACTGGTTTATGAGATAAATCCTTGGCACCCGAACAACCTTGCACTTAGTGCACTTGCACCTGCTCTCGTACTCGTATTCTAGTATTTGGATAACGTCTCAGCCACCCATACGAGTCAACCACCCACACGAGCCAATTTGCCGATCGCCCGATTCAAATCGCCCCCTTTACTACAGAGGTCGCTAACAAAAGTTCTTGCACCTTCCTAATTATGGGTCCGAGCTTATACGGAGCTCTCTCGAAGCTCTGCACGGAGCTCTGCGTCTACAGACCCCCCTACGTGACTTCCCACTGCGACCCAACCCGACCCATTGTGACCTCTAGTAAATATAAAGATCTTAGATATTACCTAAACTTAATCGCGAGACAGTAATTTAAAATAAGTAGTTTAGGGTAAACAAATTAAGGGTATGTTCGGTTGCAAATTGCTTCCAGATTAGAATTGTTTTAATCCGTGCGTCAATTAGTAAGATAGTAGTGGCATCTAATTTAATGGCTTCGTTTAATCTATAATTAAGTTGATTATTCGGTAAGGCTCCAGATGAGGCTCCAAATTACTATTGGTTTCGCTCACCAAAATAATCGATTTTTAAGCCCGCCTTTACGCCCACCTCTACCCTCTGACCTCTGTCGCAACTTCCTCCCTTAGTGTCGTAATACGGTGGAGCCTCCTACTCCTGCCGATTATCAATCAAGTCGATTAAGGCCCTCTACCCAGTCACCCGTATCACGCCCGGCTCGCCGCGCGGGCGCAGGAAGTCTCCAATTACGAGAGTAAGAAGGACGTCATATTTAACGTGCAGGTGCTGTATAAGGATCGCGTACGCAGGTTGAGTCGCCATATTTAACGAAGGTGTCATCGCGTAGAGCTCCAGATTAATTCTAAATCTGGAGGTAGAGATTAAGGCCTCCAGATTAATCTGGTGCCAAGAGCTCTAGAATAACTACATTATATAGTAAAGCGTGCAAATTTGACGCGACTGCCGATCTGGAAGAGCTCCAGGTTAAAAAGTCGTTAGAATCACTGAACAATCGCGTCAGATTCAGATTTGACCTCCAGATTACTTCCAGAGTTGCAACTGAACATACCCTTAGATATTATAGCTAATAAGTTAAAATACTTTAACTAATATATATAGCTATATCTTTAAGAAATGTATTACTTATTAATTCTTAGTAAATATAAGAGCTACGTATTAATATATATATGATCTTTGATTAACGTCTAATACGGATCCTATCTAGGCCCACGCAGACACTTGCCGTCGCAGAGGGGAAAACTTGTAAATTAACAGGAAGAAAACCCTGCTGTGTAGGGGACGGAAAAACCCTATAAGCCACCTTAATAGGATGAAAAACCCCTAATTTGCCATGTTCGTCCATAGCAGCGGCCCTACGGGCCTATAGCTACGTCCTGTCCTCCTTAAATGTTTGAACTCCATGGGAACCACTGCTTCCTTCTCTAGCTTATCCAAAGCTAGGGTTCACTACGTCCTAGCTAGGCCTCGCTATGTGTGCTATGTGCTTTGTATTCCATATCTTAACTATCCCCTGTGTGCTATTTCCTATAGACTATTACCATATACGCCATGCCTCCCCCCCCCTAGAGCCATCGAAGGCGTAAAGGGGATTCATCCGTCTTAACTACCATAATACTAATAGCGGGATATATTGTGTTATATTTTGGGTATCTTTTGTGCCTAGGCCCCAGCTAGGCCCTTTCCAAAGGTCACCACTCCTTAAAAGGAGACAAGGAGAACTGTGGGTCGCAATCCAGGCTGCTAGGTATTTAGTAGTTGACGGCAAGTGACCGCATACTCCGCGGGCGATCGCCCTGGGGGTTAGGAGGGGCCGTATATTTGCTCGTTCGTTTGCAGTCGCCGTTCGTCGATATGAGGTCGTCGATGCTTTCAATTAGGGGTCAGGGGATGTTATCAAATACTACGCATCCATGTTAGATCGTACAGGTGCCCTAATAGAGCAGTGTAGAAGTAGCTGTTATCGTAAAGGGGTACCATCAGTAGTGGTTTTTAAGATCTTACTATCCTATATAAAAACTTTTTACTACCGCCCATAACGCTCGCAACTACCACCACGAAGTCGTATCGCACGCTGTGCGACGTCTCTGCGTTGGCTCTAAGTCTGAACTTCAAAGACCCAGGTTCGTAGCCGTCACCACGTACAGGTGCAGAGTCCGTTTTCGACGGCCGCTACGTATTAATATAGTTTATTAAGTATTATAAGGTTTATAAGATTATCCCTCTCTACTTACTACCTTATTTAATATATCTACTTAACCTCTAAATATTAGTATATTTAGCTCCTTGGTGGGAGCTTATTAAAGGCACCTCTATTACTTTACTTTTTTACAAAGCTATTAATATTACTAAGCGTCTTACTATAGGGTTTTTGATCTAGTCTTAAACCATAGTCTTAAATTCATCCTATAGTAGAGGACCTTTATCCTTAGCGCCTAGTCAGCAATACACTAGTTAGGTAATTATTTTGACTTTTATAAGACCTTTAATGGCCCATCGCATGCGTCGCTTATAGTTATAGTCAGCGTTATTAACCTCGAATTGGTTCTTAACTGCGGCAATCCACTAGTTAAACTTCTGTTAAATAGTGCCACCAATATTAGGCGGTGACTTCTTAACCAGGGTATTAAGATTCGTTTGTTATATATATTTAATATATAACTTATACTCTTTACTAGAGAGGCGACGGGAGGGCTTTATTAAATCAATAATGCTCTATAAGTTAGCTATTTTCTTAGCCAGCTCATCTAGCTCCTTTGGGTTAATAGTATTTAGTAGGATGCTAGTAACCTTACTGAGCTCCTATTAAGCCTAGGTATATAAGTCAAACTAGTTTCTAGCGTTTATAGATATCTAATCGTCTTAAGATTTAAAAGGTGGCTTAGATATTATTAGTGTAGAGGCTTCGTCTACACTAGATCCTAAATCGTTTTGCCGTTATATTGCAGGCGTATTACGATTAAATATAGGCGTCGATCTTGTCTTTAAAGGCATTATAGGAAATTAAACCAGCTATCCTCCTAAGGGGATTGGTAAGGATTTAAATATAAGGTAAGGATATAGGTAGGGAGCTCAATAATAGAACAATAGGATATATTATATAGACAGATAAATCCTTAAGGGAAAGGAGGAGTCTAAGATGCGAGGTAAGGAAGGGGTTTCCCTAAGCGTATGTAGCGCACGTGCCTTACAGGCGAGTCGCATACAAGTCGCCTATGCCTTGCAGCTATATAACTATCTGCTTAGGTTTCACCTAACAATTTATATTTTTGACGTCGCTCTATTAATCTAGATTAATACTATAGTTATCTAAGTATTTTAGGCGTTACTTTATGCGTTATAGATAACTACTTACTAGTTAGACTACCCTATTTTTTATAGGCCCTACATTAACCCCTACAAAGCTATTTTTATCTAATACTATTTTAATCCTCTTCTCCTTAATATTTTGTATAGATTTCCTAGTATTAGTAGTCTTCTTTTAAGCTTCTCTTATAATCCTAGCTTCTTCTTTAGCAAGCTTTTTAGCCTATATATTCTCTTTCTACTAGATCTTCTTATTTTAGACAATAATACGCTGCTTTTCTTCCTTTGCTAGTTAACGCTGGATTTTCTTATTAGACTTTATTGCTTATTTTCGTCTTTTAGTATTTTCCTACTCTTCTATAAGGTCCCTAGCTTACTATACCTTACTTAGGAAGTAAAAGATTGTACTATTATCCTTAGTGCGAGTAAGCTGCTAAAATAGGGGTTTTTACCACTAGCGCTTTTTTTACTTATACTTTAGGGCCTCCTAATAGCCTTAGATCCTTAATTTAAGTAGAATATTTATTATAGTAAGGTCCTAGATTATCTTAGTAAGCTCCTTTACTCTAGTGTTAAAAGCGCTAGTAACTACCTTCTTAAGCTTATAATAAAGCCTTGTAATAGATACTACGGTAAACTTGTTAATAGGCTAGGTGTATAGGTAAAAAGAGGTCCATAATATAAATATAACTGATGGAGTAGTTACTTAATAGATTAACTCTAATTATATTTTAAGATTTACTATAAAAAGAAGAACTATCTAGGTAGGGGCTATTGTCCTTTAAATATATAATCTAACTCTTATAAAATATACTAAGTACATTAGTACGTTAATACGTTAGTATATCCCACATTCCCATATTTCTATATTTCCACGTTTTAAACTGGTCTTATAACTAGCTATATAGCTTAGCTACCCCTTATTCCATAGCTTAATTAGTGCTAGCGCCTTCTATACTATCTTAACTAACCTATTTATGTCTTTTCTTAATAGTCGTACTACTTTTAATATAAGGTCTATAACACTATCCCCTCCCTCTTTATCTTTGTCCTTAAAGATATCTTATATCTTTAAGTTATCTATTAAAGGTATAGCATTCCCGTTTTTACTTTAGCAATTCTTTTTTATTAATGCTTTCTAACCTAATTTCTTTTAATACTTCTATACCTTTTTTATAGCATTTCTTAGGTTATCTAGTAGCTACTAGGTAGTCTTATTATAGCCTATCTACTTAACCTTATACTATATTTTATCGTCTATATCCTTATAATTAACAATTTTCTAAATTTACTATTTATCTTTTTTTAACCCTTTATAAGTGTCTGCTTTATAAACTAGTAGCTTAATATCTCTATATACTGGCTCTAGTATCGCGATATACTATATAGAGTAGATCTTTATTTTCTCTAGTAGGTCCAACTTGTATATAACTTCCGAGATTTTTATTATAATTCTAAATGGTCTTAGTCTGACATAGTCTAACTTCTTACTTAGTTATTAACTCTTAAAATTTTTATATAGTAGCTATGCTTTATCTCCTTCCTTAAGATCAAGTCCTTTAAATCTCTTAGTATTATAGTACCTTTTTATTTTCTTTTATACTAGTTTAGCTGTTTCTTTAAAGTCTATATAAAGATTTATTAGATTCTCCATTCTTTCTTTAGCTATATTACTTATCCTTTTTACTTATTATGGCGATAATATTATTATTAACTTATATCCGTAATTCGCCTTAAATAGTAACGTCTTTATTTCCTTTTATAGTGTTATATTATATATAAACTATATAACTAATAATAACGATACCTAATTATTTCATGCATAATTAATATAATACCCTATATACTATTCTAATGTTTATTTTAATCTTTCTATTTAACCGTCTGTTTATAGGTAATATACTATTAACGTTACTTCGCGAACCTCTTATTCCGCTAAAAATACTTTCTAAAATACTGCTATAAATCTTAGATCTCTATCTAATATAATTTTTATCAGTACTCCGTGTCTTATAAACACTTTTTTAATATAGATTCTAATTATATCTTTTGCTAAGATTTTTTCTATATATGCTATAAAGTAACCCTACTTTGTTAACTTATCCACTATTACAAAAATCGCGTTATATTCCTGTCTAGTAATAGGATCTTTTAATTTTAGCAACTTTATAATAAAGTCCTATAATATAACCTCCCATAGTCTTTTTAGTATTTTAATACGTTATAGCCCTCTATATAGCTTATGCCTTATTGGTTTATTTTTTAATAGTCTAGACATTTCTCTATAACTTTCCGCGCTATGCCCTATATTCTATTAATAATACACTCTTCTTAGAGTCTTAATACTAAGCCTATAGCTTCGTTGTGTTCTTAGGTTATTCCCTTATAAAATTCTTTAATAAATTCTTCTATAATTACTCTTGGAACGTAGGTTGCTTCCATATTCTTATAGTATTCTATATCTAAGTTTTATAGCTATGCTTTTAGAATTCTTTATAACTAAAAACTCTCCAGTGTCTTATAGATTTAGTGGAGTTCCTTCTCTTAAGTTACTATAATCTTAGGATAATTATGCCTAATTAATCCGTCTTTATCTTTTCGCAATATCTCCTCTAATGGTTTATTATTATTCTATAGTTCTACCTTTCTGCTAAGTACGTCTACTCTTACGTTTTTAGTACCCTTAGTATACTAAATTTCGAAATAGTATTCTATAAGCATCTCCACCTATCTAATCTATCTATAATTAAGTTTCTTTATTATTAGGAATCCTATAAGGTTCTTATAGTCGATTTTAACTATAAATAGTTTTTCTATACCTTGTAAGAATGCTCCTTATTTCTTAAGTACTATAACTATACCTAATAACTCTTTATTATAGATGTTATAGTTTAGTTCTAGTGGTGTTACTTTTTAACTATAATATGCTACTTCTTACGAAGACGATGTATTATATTCGAACGCTAGATGAACAAGCATTAGATTTAAAAGAGTTGATAGCTACATACGGTTGTCGTAAGGACTTAAAAGGATTGCTAGAGAAATCAACAGGAATGCAGCTGCGGCTGAATCTATATAAGGGCGTCGGGGCGGATAAACTATCTGCCGACGTCGTTAAACAAGAAAAGGAAACCAGCTAACGTATTCGGTAAGTAACCTGGCCAGCTTACTTGCGTGGCCAGGTTACTTACCAAATACGTTACGCGTATGGCGTAGCGCTTGTAACGGGAGTCCCGTTACACTACTAGGTGCTATATGTCCTAGTACTTCTATAGTAAGTATACTTCTAGCGTAAAGTCTAATACGTCTATTTCTATAACCGTCTTTAGCTTTAGCTAATAGATCTTAAAGATTAGATCTTAGGTAAATAACTTCTTAAGTTCCTAAAATAGTTTCTTCTGTTTGCTACCCTATATCTATAGTTTCTCTTTCTTTATTAATCGTATAAACGGCTTAATATTCTTTAACCACTATATATTATAAATTTCCTATAGTAATTGCAAAACCTTAAGAATAATCTTAACTATATAATATTCTCTAGTTTCTGCCAACTTACTATAGCTTCTACTTTTTTTAAATCCATACTAATCTTGCCTAGTTTAATAATAAATCTAATAAAATTGGTCTTCCGCGTAAAGAACTTGCATTTCTTAATTACTACTGGCATTTTTTTCTTATAGTCTCTCCAAGCCCCATTTAACATATTCTCTATAACGTGTTTGACCACTCCCCGGGCCACACTAGTCCTCGGGCCACTCCAAAAACCACCAAAAATCAGGAAAATCGCATTTTGATATCTTAACAACGGCTTCATAATAAATTCTAAAATTCCATAGCTAGCCTTCTATGCCTATTCTAAGACTCCTATTAAAGTTCTAGAATAATAAGCCTAGCCGTTATCAAGATATTGAGTTTTATTGAGTTTTAGCCCCCAATTTTAAGCTAAATTGCCATTCCTCTAAAACCACCCAATAAATTACTTCCAAAGTTAGAGTAGAGTCTTAGAATAGGCATAAAAGGTTAGCTATGGAATTTTAGAATTTATTATAAAGCCGTTGTTAAGATATCAAAATGCGATTTTCCTGATTTTTTGGTGGTTTTTGGAGTGGCCCGAGGACTAGTGTGGCCCGGGGAGTGGTCAAACACGTTATTCTTCCTTGCTTATTAAGTAGATAATAATATTATTAAGGTATTCTCCTAATACACTATTAATTTATTTCTGGAATATTACTAATGCGTTTATAAGTCCAAATTATATAACTAATAGTTTATATAGTCCTTCCTTTAACCTAAAGGCTGCTTTCTATTTATTACCTTTCTTAATCCTAATTTAATAGTACGCCTATCTTAGATCTATCTTTATAAAGATTTACGCATTACTAATTCTATTTTAGATTTCGCTAATTATAGATAAAGAGTATCTATCCTTTCTAGTAATACTGTTTAACTATTTATAGTTAATACATAGTCTAAGTTTTCTATTTTTCTTTGGTATAAATAGTACTAAATATCCCGCTAATAACTACGATAGTCTAATATATCCCTTCTATAGGTTTTCTTAGATAAACTCCTTAAGTACTCTTAACTCTTCTTTAGTTTATAAATTAGAAAAAACCTTAAACTTATTTCTACTTCTAACTCTATCTTATAGTCCTACTATATACTCTACTAGCTTCTTACTTTCTAGGCTCTATAGTTTTTTACCGTACTTATAGTATCTCTTTAGTATATAACTTAAGCCTTACTTAGTCTCTTTATATATTACTCCAACTTAATACTATACTATCTTAGTTACCTATCGCTTCTTACGTTATTAAGTATCCCTAATATTAACTTAACCTATAACCTAATTAATCTTTAGATTATATTCCTATAACTAAGGCATTTTTAGTACTACCTTATCCCGTCCCAATAGTAGGATATTAAAAGATATCTTAATTAGTCTTTCTTTAATAGTTAACTAAATAGGTTCTATTTCAAGATTAATAATACCGCCTTTATAGGTTATTAAATCTTTTAAAATTGTTACTAATGGATATAAGTGCACCTTCTACCTATATAGTAGCCCTATTTTTTAACTGCTATTAATAATATATAGTTCCTTATTACTCTACTATCTATTAGTGCTTTAAATTCTCAATCCTACTGTTTTACTTATAGGTTTAAGTATTGTCCTTAAACTCCTTTAAGGGTCTAAAGGTCTACTATTAGCTCCCTCTGGTTCTATAGGCCTCCTCTTTTCCTAGCTCTTAGCTTAATCCTAGTTATACTTAGTCCTCTTTTAGCTAATACTTTGTTTACTTCTTCTCCTTTATATACCATAGACATATATTCTTTAAACATTTATACCACTATCGTCCGTCTAGGCATTTTTCCATAAGGAATCTTCCTAGTTAAAGTATTAAGTTATCTAACTTCTAAACTTCTACTAGATGCTAGCCGTATATATACTTAGTATTCCAATATTTTCTTTTATCTAGTGCCCACTATATCCTAATTAGGTACTTCCTGTTTTTTACCTTTAGCATTTTATATATCTCGCATAGATTATCTATATATGTAACCTACAATAATATATAATATAAGCTTTACAGTGTGGGAGAATTCAGTAAACGACTTGATTTTGAATGTAGCTCTAAAGTCTCTATATATACACGAGGTGGGTAGTAAGAGGATGACGTTAATAATTGACAATTGTTATAGCAGACAACGTCATTTAGTTAGCAATAGGTAATGGAAATAAGTAGTAAGATATATGATGTTAAGAAATAGGGTAGTAAGTTATAAGGTGTTTTTAACATGGTACCGGAGTCGGTTACATATAATATACTAGGTGCTTTAGGTTAACTCTTAGCTTATTACCCTCTTTAAGTTTAAACCTCTATCTAAGTAATCTAGGCGTTACTACACTTCTAGCTAGTACTAAGATTTATTATATACTTCTCCAGTCCTTAGTTTGCCTTTCTAGATCCTTTAATATAGCTCATTTATCTTTCTAAAATTACTTAATTTAGTATAACCTTTTTATCTAGCTATGTATAAAAGTCTTCCTATTTATTGTTTTTTTGTTATTTATACTACTTCCAATATAGCTTGCCTAATATATATAACCTATCTATAAGGAAGTATCTCTTTATCACTACATTGTAATAGCCTTTAGTATGTCGTTCTTTAAATCTAGTAGGGATCCCTAAATCCTCTTTTCGCTCTAATTTATCTAGCTACTTAGCCCTTAGTATACCTGCCTTTGGCCTATTAATAACCTTATATATAGGTGCTCTACCCTTTAAGTGACCTAGTATACTTAACCCTTAGTACTTCTTTTATTCTTACTACGTATAAACTTGTTTCTTAAGTATCGCCTAGTTTTATCCTAGTTTACGTTAGTAAAGTAGCTCCTTAAAGTTCTTGTTCTTTTTAATTGTTATATTAACTTTCTAACCTTTATGCTAAACACTTTATTTACCTAGGATTACTATAGACCTTATTTGTTCTTTAAAATCTTAGCTCCCTAGAAATCTTTATTATATCCTTATTCTTATATCTTTAAACTAAGCCGCTGCCCTTTTCTATTAGTTGTTGTCTATTATAGGTTCTTAGGTCTCTCTTATCTCTTCCTAAGAATCTTAAGCCTATAGCCTTTTACTTTTATTAAGTGGTAAGTTAGCACTAGCAGTCATCTGCTTACTTAGGCAGTCTTAGTTTTATCTTTTTCCGTTTTATAAAGTAATAGATACCATATCTAACGGAGTTATAATTCCCGTTACTAATCCCTACTTTATAGCAGTCTTAGTCTCTATCTTTAATATAACTTCTTTAAGGTCTATATACTCCTAGTAAGCCGCCTTTATTGCCTTATTATTAGTAAATATTTCGCCTAGCTTAAATTTATTATTATCGATGTCTAACTAGTATATTAGTTCGTTAGTTCTCTTAAACCCTAATAATTCTAGCTCTTATAGCCAATAGCTTACGCCATACTTAGCGTCCTTATAAATTTAGCATGCGTTATTATAACAAAACGCGAAGTGTTTAATTAAATATTCCTTAGTCCTACATAATATACTTATATCCGCATTATTATACTTTAACGATTTAGTGCCATTTACCACGTGGTCACTTTAACTACCTTTATAGTCTTTAGCGAAACAACCCTATTTCCTGCAATTTATATAAGCTCCTTTTTTAAACTATTTATCTTATTATAGAGTCCGCCTAAATGTCTTCTATTACTAAGATCCCTGGTTTAGCCTCTGCTTCTTAGTTTTATAATTACTTAATTTTTAACCTCTAGGTTTCCATAGTTTCTTATTCTACTTTTTTAGATTCTCTAGTACTACTTAGGTCTATTAGCTCTGGTCCGCTATATTATAATTTCTAACTTTATCTTTATTGCTACGTATTCTATGCCTTATATAACTATAGAACTTTATTCTAATCCTTTTTAGCCTATTCTCTTTAATAGATCCTATTATTATTTTTAATTGCTTAATTAATTAATTCTCTTAGGCTATTTGCGTCTTCTATTAGGATAATTATATCTTAGACTTTTGCTTTAAGTCCCTATTTATACTATACTATAAGCGCCTTATTACCCTATTTAACCTATATTATAAGCGTCTAAAACTACATTATATACTTGTATAATTACAGCACCTGTCGTACCGAACGCGTGCTTACGCGTACGGTACACCAACTACGCGTTTACGTGTTCGGTGTACTAACCACCCGCTTACGCGTCTAGTGCACCCCTAAAGCACTAACTAATCAGGGGGAGGTCGCATCAGTATATAGACCACGTAGTCTGCTTTAATACAAGAGACAGTCACTACTATCCCAAAGAGCATACAATACTATACGTATTTCGTGCCCCGGGATACGACTCACTCGTGCTATTAAGTTAGTACGAACAATACTTAATTGCTAAGGTTTGTTATATTAGGTTCTAAAGCTTCTGCTTTACCGTAGTTATTACCTCTAGATCTTTAAATATCTATATAAGGCGGTTTGCAAATCCTTTCTAGTTTAAGAATATATACTTAACCTCCTAGTTAGTAGTTGGTTGTCCGTTCTCCTATATCTCTATAAGGTAAGGTTTAAACTATTTAAGCGCCCTACCCGTTAGGAATAATCCTATATAGGCCACCTAATCTATTAATATAGCTAGCTTTATACCCTCCTATATTACCTTAAACCGCATTTATATAAGGAGTCCTTTAAGCTTTAACTTTTCTTCTAAGAATCGTTTAATTAATAGTAACTTAACTTTTACTACTCCGATTTCATTAATCCGTTCCTTAAGCCCTTAATTATTATCTATTAATTGGTCGACTATTTCCTGTAACTATCCTATTATAACTACTTAAGAGTTAGTATCCCTTCTACTGGTGTCATTACCTATACCTAAGGTGTTTACTGCCGTTAATGGCGTCGTAACTAGTACTATCTTAGGTAATATATTGTTTAACTTTATTAATACTGTAACTAAGTAGTAAATATATAACGAAGCCTTATAGTAGATACTGTGGTAGACTTATTAATAGGCTAGATATATAGGTAAATAAGAAGTTAATAACGTAAATATAACTAGTGGAGTAGTTGCCTAATAGATTAACTCTAATTATATTCTAAGATTTACTATAAAGAGAAGAACTATCTAGGTAGAAACTGTGGTCCTTTAAATATATAATCCAACTCCTATAAAATATACTAAGTACGTTAGTATATTAGTCCCACGTTCCTATATTCCTACATTCCCACGTTTTAAACTAGTCTCGTAACTAGCTATATAATTTAGTTACCCCTTGTCTTATAGCTTAATCGGTTCTAGCACCTTCCGTACTATCTTAACCAATCCATTTATATCTTCTCTTAGTAGTTATACTATTGCCAATATAAGGTCTATAACAAAGTTTCTTTTTAATCTTCTTCTAATTTTATATAGTAAGAATTAACTTTAAAGACTTACTAAAAGAAGGGCGCTCTTGCTTAGAGGCTTCCTTTAGCAGAAATTTGTCTAGAATAACAACAGGCTTAAAAGGAGATAGCCTAGTCTTTTTAATCCCGCTTTTAATATTCTTCTTAGTAAAGGAGCACCTATATACCTTCTAAAACAGCCAGAAGAAGTCCCTTTTAGTAAATCGATAGAAGCCCTCACTCTTATGCTAAAATTAGTTTAACTCTTAACTATATGCCTGCGTTAATATAGGTCAAAATAAGGAGATATCTAAAGGCTATAATCTATGCGTTATATAAGGTGGAAATACAGCTAGAAGGATTCTATAAGAGTGGCAATAGTTAATAAACCTTATATTGACGTGCAATCCATAGCTATCTAGGATTAGTAGTCTCCAGTCCCTTCCGTTATAGGCCTTTACCTTAATTTTATAATTAAATAAAGTTGTTAACCAAGAGTAGCCTAAATTGTTATGTATTTAGCCTGTTAGTTAGCTATTAAAGAAGTAGGAGGCCTCTTTTAGATTATAATATTAGAGCTAGGTATCCTAGATATTGCTAGATATAGCCTAATAAATAAAAGCGGGCGTGTTAGCGACTTAGTCAATCGAGGCTTGAGCATAGTAAGAAGGACGTATGCAAGCCTATATAATTGGATTGTCTATAAACGAGGATCTAAAGCTAGAGAAAGGAAAAGAGAAGAAGGGTAGCGCTGTTCGAGGTTTTATACAATCGTCTAGTTACGTGACTGCGACTGTCTAAAATAGTAAGAAACTGTCTGCGACAGTAAGAAGCTGTCTGTAATTGTCCGCCACAATCTACCACTACAATCTACTGTTTTCCACTAGCGCTGTGATATTACCCCCCCTTCCAAAAAAGCCTGTCCTTAGGCTTTGTATATCCGTATTATGTCCATAAAGTATTCTTATCTTTATGCTTAATAGGTAGCTTATTATCTTTGCTATACTAGCACTCTATCTACTTGTCTAGATACTTTAGAGGTCCTAACTTATTAGGGTATTAGTTATAGAATTCTTTAAGATTCTGGGGGTAACCTATAAAGTTCCAAGTGGGGTACCAGGTTAGGTCTAGATTGTAACCTTTCTATTAGATATAGTATTTTAGCGTTCCTCGTACTAGTTTATAGGCTAGTATTTTATTAACTTCCTATTTGTTATTGCTATTAACTTAAATTTGTAGTGGAGGCTTATTCTTTTATCTAGGTAGTAGGTTATTTACAGCTTTCTGTAGCTTATCTAGTGAGAAAATAGGGTAGACTTTAATTAAGTCTAGGAGTTCAACCTTATATAAGTTGCCTTCTTTATTAAGGATTCTATACAGTTCTACTATTTTATAGTTTAGCTTATGGCCAGGCCGTTCTATCTTCTAGTTCTTTATTGTAACCTAGACCCTATTACTTACGATAAAGTTAGGCTTGCGCCTATGCTTACTTACCTGCTATTCTATTAATTTCTAGGCCTTCTTTAGGTTTTTATAGGCTAGTGTCTATGCTTCTTCTAAGTGTCTAGTATACTGCTATGCTTCCTTATAAGATAGGTTTTTATATATAGTTTGTGGTATTTCTTTTTTTTTTTGTTAATGTCGGTATACTCGCTTTATCAACGTGCACGAATATCACTGTATTGCGATACGTATGCGGTGTTGAAGTTGGTAGTTATTGTTGTCTAGAAGTAAGGGGTTGCTCTAAGGTTAGGTTAGCTAGCCTCGCTTTATGGTCTCGTGACCACGTCACATAACTAACATTCCGACACTGGAGCAACTCTAAAAAGAAGGCTAATCTACACTCTAAAGTCAAGTTTACTTCTAGACTATTTATAGCGTATACGCAATAGCTTCCACGCTCCTTTTATAGGTCTGTAATTATATAACCCGTATTACGGCTTGTATAAATGTCTCTAAACTAAAGCCTGTAAAATACTGTATTACGGAGATACTGCGCTAAGGAAGAGAAGAAGAAGAAGAGTCGTTAGGGGTAGTAGGTTGACATATTGCGAGGGCCGCTAAGGCGCTAGTGGTAAGCGAGCCAATAGCGATTTTCTATACCAGGTATAGAAAATCCTAATTAGTTAGTTAAATTTAGGGTCCGCACTATTATAATTAGTTACCTAACGCTAAGCTAAATCTAAGTTCGTTCGTTTAACCCATCCTATAACTTATAGGTTAATTCGGTTTGTATTAATAAGCCATTAAAGAGCCGCGTAGGGTTTTCCCTTCGTTATGGCGTTAGTAGGGTTGGCCTCTCCGTTAATCCATTTCACCTCTATAATCTGTCTCCGTTTATAGGCTTGCCGGAGGCACATTACGTTAATTATTAGGCGTTTTTCTTGGGTGGTTCTGAGTCGTACTAGACAGTCATATAAGGACTTAGAGTTAGTGTAAAGCACAAGTGGAAGGTTAATTTGTAGGATCTTGTCTACTATAGACTTAATCGCAACGCTAATATTAAAGCTATGGGCTGTGCCGTAGAGTTCAGAAGCTAGTACGCTTTAAGTAACTCTTTTACACTTAACTAAGCTCTAATGGACGATATTGGCCTTCTTTGTAGCATTAGCTAGTATAAGGACGTAGCCGATCTGCGAAGAGAGGTCCTTGTTATTAGCAAATAACGCGTCCGTAAATACCAGTAGCTGTAGGGTTTTGATATCTAACTTAACGAACTTAAGACCTCTATTGGCGTTCTTAATTTACCAGTTTAGACACTTATTTAACTGTTTTGCGTCTTTTTTATTGGGGTTAATTACCTGGGCGGTAAAGGATAAATTAAATAAGGCTTCTAGCTGGCATACTAAAGCGATATATACACCTCTAGTATATTGAGCGATATACTGGTCCTTTGGAGTTAAGGTTCTTGTGGCTCCTCCTAATCCTATACTCGTGGCAAGCTTAGTGCTAATTGTATTAAGGTTTGTGCATTGTCGTTTCTAAGTAAGCGTAATGCTCCCGTTAGTTAGTAGCTAAATAACTCCACCGTTAAACTTAATAGGCGTATTAATAGTAAGTTATTCCCGTTCCTTAGCCATAAACTTGGCCTTATGCAGCTCGTTTTGCTCTGCGTTTATAAAGGTCTTATCTGCCAGGAATAGAGTATTGTTAGTTTGTAGGCCTATAATACTAAAGGGTTCGTTACTCTATAGAAGGCAGGGGTCGTACGTAGACTGGTCTATATGCAACTGTTAGATGTGATACAAGTGATATATCTTAAACCAGTGGTTACCGGCTTCTGGTACTCCGTAGAGTGGTTTTACAACCTTTAGAACGGAGGCCTCGTCAATCCCAAGTTGCTTAATCAGCTTGTGCGGAGGTCGTACGTAAAACTCTCGATTTAGTATAGTGGTTGATTATACATAGGCCTATAAAATATCTCGGAGGTAAAGTTGTACCTGTGGAAGCTTCATGGCGGCGATATAGAGAATTAGTCGTTAGCTAACTTGTTAAATGGTTAGTAATTAGGTAAGAACCAGTTCCTTTTTTAAGTCGTTATAAGCTTATATGACTAGTTAGGATTTCTTAAAGGCTTTATTAGTTCCTTTATTCTTAATCTTATTAACGAATCGCGAGTTAAAGAGTTATACGCCTTATAGTATATCCGTAAGTCTTACAATCTTAAAAACTCCCTTCTTAAGTAGACTAGTAAGCTCCTTCTATTAGGAGGCGCTAAATTAGGTACTAAATTAACTATCATCCTATAGGTAGATGGTGATATTAGTCATGGCCGTAAGTAGAGGGTATTTGCGAGGGCGTCCTCTGCCTTATTTTGGGGGTTGTTGCTAAGCTTTAGTAGGTCTCTCTAAGACAGTCTTAGAAAGGGCTAACCCAAGTAGAGGTTTAGGTGGTGATTTTAGTCCGATAATTTGCTCCTGCGATTTAGTTGCTTAAAGGTAGGGTTTTACAACCATAGATTGGAAGGCTGTAGGTCCGCTAGACAGCTTAACGGTGCATATTTTACCCTTAACGGTAAGTAAGGTAAATGGCCCGTCCTAATAGCCGCTTTGGCTAGTATTTCCTTCTCTCTAGACCAAAACGGGTAAGTTTAGTGGGAGATTATAAATCGCATTAGTATTGGGTCTGTTTTGTATATTTAGCGCGTTGGCGATCTATTGTTTAGCTTATAGCTTCTGTATCTCTGCTATAGCCTTTTTAATTGCGGCAGCGCGTTATATAACGGTAGGGGATGGTGTATTGGATTTAACCATTTAGGGGTAGGCTCTAAAGACTAGAAGTATAGGAACTAGTCCTTTAGGGCCAACTAAATCGTTAATTGCTTTGAACGCCATTTAGAGTCCTATCTCCTTATTAATGTTAGGGATTTCAGTTATAATGATCTGGTAGGCTCGCTATAATGGACTATAGTAGCGCTCTACCATTCTAATAGAGTTATATGCTTTAACCAGTACTCCCTTTATACTAATTCCCATGATGGTGGCGTATTGCTTAAATTCCTTACTAACGAAGTTCTTTCTGGCGTCGTGGGTAATTAGGTCTGGTGGCCCTAGGTAGATATTAATCCAGTATATCTATAGAACGTTCTATATGTGTTTGGCGCTGATGTCTCGTAGCCATCTACTGGCTTGGAATCACGTTCCTTTATTAACAATATGTAGGAGGGGTGATCCGCTAATATACATAATGTTAACGATAATATTGTAGTTAAAATTGACGTCGTCTTATAGGGTGAAGCGGAATCTGCCTGGTGATTTGCTAAACTTCTAATAGTAGTGGCAGAACTTGGTTAGTTACTTAATGGCCATTCTGTTAGTTTTATGGCCAGTATAATAGAGTAGCTTTTACAATTTCTTAACTAAGGGATATCCAAATTGGCGATGTAGGCGCCGTAGCTCTATATTTGTTAAGTAGCAGGGGTTCGCGTTAAAGGATTTAGATAAATATGACTGTAGTAATAAGCTCTATAGGAGAAATGGGTGGCCAAACCGTCGCACTACTGGCACTTTTTTAGTGTAAGTGATAACAACGTTTCTAAGGTTGTTGTAGTAGATTTGGAGTCTGTCCATATTCGCTAAATAGAGCAAGAAGGGGGTATCCGCATGGATAATATAAAACTGTATCTTGCCTATAGGGGTGACAATATCCGTAGTTCTAATAGAGGTAGCAATTCTAATGCCAAACTGCACGTTAACTTGTCCTTTAGTTAAGGTATTAAGTTTTATAGATTGGTTCGCGTTCTATAGTGCCTAGAATTGTCCGTAACTGGCCATAGACTTCTTTAACGCACTAGTATCAATCATAATTCCCATAAATACTATAGAAGTATAGCGTGAAACGGCAGTTATTGTGTTATAGTTAAACGGGTTAGTTTCCGTAGTAGGTTCTATAAAGGTTGCAGTAAGTAAGTAAGTGCAAGCCTTATTGGCTAGTTCTACACTTATAGAGGTTGCTTTATCTATAGTAAAAGTCCTAAATAATATAAGGTAGTAGCCGTTAGGGTCTTCTAGTTCTTCCTCGCTGTTATTATTATTAGTGTTTTTATTAGTATTTATGTCTAGCACAAGAGCTTTAAAAGTCTTATTACACTTATTGTCGTCGTCTCCTTTATAGTAGATAGTATATTGTCTGAAGCGTTCTTTAAAGTTACTGTTACGGCCCTTGCTATTGTTAAAACGTCTTTTATACTTATTTCTAGAACGGTTCCGCTCCTCCTCTATATATTTCCATAAGCGGCAGCTCTCCTTTTGGCAAATATAGCACTTGGTCTTTAGGGACCTGACGGTATTTTGTCTATAGGAGCGGGTTCGGTCACGGTTGTTACAGATATCACGGCGGTATATACAATCTATAAAGTAGGCTCCTTGAGACAGTCTTATTAAGGCCTAGAAAGGGTGTTCCTTCTCCTATATAACTATAGAAGATTGCAGCTTGCTAATTAACTAGGAGAGGTCTTCAGAAGGGTTGAAAATGGCGATACGGCATACTAGTACTCCTTAGCAAGCGGTAACTAGCTTATTTATAAGGAAGAGGTCTATATAAAATTCTAAGTATAATCTATGGCGATATTTTAAGAGCTTATTAAGAAGTAGTTAGAAACTCTAATAGATTTGCTTATTAGGGTTCTTGTCAATAATTCCTTAGAAGTTGGTGGCGTTCTATTTAGTAAGGTTTCTCCAATAGTACTCTAGTCCTTTAAAGAAGTAACGCATATGGTTATATACCTTAATGAATAATCTAGTTAAAAGGCTGCTATTATAGTAGTGATCCTAAGCAAGTCCCTTTAGCATGGTTGGGAATGCAGTTATATAGCCTTTAGGAGGTAGACCAGCTCTCTTGCAGATATTATAGAAGATAGTTAACTTAAAGTTAAAGCTATTACTCACTCCATTATACTTCTGGTCGTCCGTGTAGATCTTAGCAATAGTAGCTACCTCTTTACTGTATATAGGCAGGTGCATAGCAGGGTCGGTATTGGCAGTACTAGGGTGGAGGTACTGGGCAGGAGGAGCACTAGGTAGGGTAGGAGCGGTTTCTGGAGGGAGGGTAGAGGCAGTTGCCGTAGGCAATAATTGCTGGTTCTGCGTCTATAGGAGTTAAGTGAGGAGGGTAAGTAGTTAATCCTAGGTAGAGGTAGGTGCAGCTTGCTATTAGGTGGCAGTTAGTGTAGTTTGTTGGGGTATAGATGCAATAGCTAGTTGGGGTGTTATAGGGGTAGGTATTTACGTTCCAGGTATTGTAGCTATAGCTATAGGCTAAATTGCAGGCGTCGGAGGTAGTGGAGGTAGTTGATGGTTTACAGGCGTCGGTACCGTATGGGAAGGTAGTAGGCTGTGGGGGGGGGGGGGTTGTAGGAACTGAAGAGGCTATAACTAACAGGGTTATAGCTTGATTCGATATTAAAGCTATTTATATCAAGTTAAGTTGTTCTCGTAGTGCCACTGTAATTATAGGGCTAACTTCCTTGAGAGCTCCTGTAATTTCCTTATCTGTCTATTCGTGAGGTTCCTCTTCTGTAAGGACATTATGTAGAACCTTATAAAGTGGGTATCTATTGCTGTGTGTAGCGACATATACTCCTCTTTAGAGTAGGTAAGTACGGAGCTTTACTCTAGTAACAAAGCGTATCTTTTTAAAGTCCTTAATAGTAAAGCCTTTAAATTCTTCTTAGAATAGCGACCGTAGTGTATAATCTGTAAAGTTCTTATATGTATACTTATAGATTTTCGTTTCCATATATTCTTCCAGGTCTTCCTCTGAGGCAGTTGCTACATTAATCCTATAACCATGTCTGGCGATTCTCTCCTTCCATTTAGGATCCATCTTATTGTACAAAGCAGTGTACTAGTCCTTGTGTATATTTAGTTTAAGGTTAAGGTCAAGGTTAAGGTTAAGGTTGAGGTCGTTAAGGTAAGGGTGTTAAGGTAAGGGTGTCAAGGTAAGGGTGTTTTGGGTGTGTACGTCCTTTACAGCCGTTAGGCCTATAAAGTTCTTAGCAAGATTACTATTCTCTCAGCGATCTGTTGTATTGGCTGTAAGGCCAGTACAAATTCTCTTAAGCTTAAGGGAGGTCGCAATCTTCTCTAAGTAAAGATATAATTCTCT
>Ga0307507_10001291_pt1 | contig 56189 bp, 38 predicted proteins | sample 7_EM_MG_FD_207223 | JGI IMG/M metagenome (GOLD analysis project Ga0307507, IMG submission 207223) | Populus trichocarpa ectomycorrhiza microbial communities from riparian zone in the Pacific Northwest, United States - 7_EM | ecosystem: Host-associated > Plants > Roots > Unclassified | place... | reverse complement strand
CGAGCGGCGCTGCTATTCTTCTCCTTCCTTTCTCTAGCTTTGGATCCTCGTTTATAGACAATCCAATCGTACAGGCTTGCGCGTCCTTCTTCCCGTGCTCGTGCCTCGATTGACTGAGTTGCTAACAGATAACGTGTGGACGAATTTTGGCGGGTTAAGGGATACCTACACTACTGTAGACAGATTCTGATTTGTAGGGATTAGGCGCCCACTTGGATTTTGGTGGTCTAGGAGGTCCTTATAAATGGCTTTAGATACCTTAGGGAATTGTAAAAGTCTTCTATATATTAAGTTGTAAAGGTTTCATTATCCACAACTCATGGTATGGCAATAACTTGGTAAACAACCCGATATGCAGATTTCTTTCTTAGAAATGCATAGGACCGTGGATTATAGAACCTTGAATAAGTCAAGACTTTATTAAGCGACTTGCAAAGGTTACTTACCATGGTAACAGTTGAACGGCTCGCGCCTCGCTCATAAGATTTTCGCGCTAGCATATTTAGCGAGCATTTCCTTAACGTAGAAGCTGGAAGCCGCTAATAAAAAGGAGACGCAAGGAGGCGGAGATGCAAACGAGGAAAAATAGGGAATTCTACTAGCCAGTTGCAGGATATGTACAAGGTTCAGAATGTAATAAACTCTTAGAAAGATTCAATCAAAACATGGCGACCGAAGTGCTGCACCCTGGCCCACCACAGTGGATTGGGCGCCAAGATTTTCATGGCACGTTCTGGCTCAGCAAGTCAGCTACTCGCTTTCGATCGGAGAGATCTGATTGAATTAAATGCATGAGAGCGGTGAGGCAGTTGAGGAGTAAGCGCTAAAATAGGACCAATGCAAATAATCATTGCCATCCTTTACGTACATGATATAGAGTCCTGACATAGTGATATGAGAGGATCTGAGACTTCGGCAGCATCATGCTAAATTTGGGAGTGTTGGGATGAGGAATATAAAGCTTGGCGCGTGAGACGGCAAAATTTGATCATCATGCAGAGTGACACAGATGATGAGACTGTCCCTCACTGATCCACTGTATATGCCCCTATAAAGCGAATTTCTTTTGACTATCACGTCTTAGATTTGTTTGATAAGTACTTAGATAAGCCTTAGTGGCCTCTTCTATCGAAGCGAACGTTGTGCAAGCCGATTACTGGCCACATAAACGAAAGCCACCTGCAGCCGTTGCCTGTTCGCCGGCTTCAGCTCGGAAAATATTTTCAATGCAGCGAGTGTTGGGCCTCAAGCAAGCCTTTGCAGACGTGACGTCTGCCGATCCGGCGACGGCTTGCCTATCTGGGATACAAAAGTATTAGGTGGGCCTATCCGCTTAGCTAGTTGGGAACTCGGATTTTTGAGGCTTGCGAACGGCTTTGTTGCAGTCGCTCCGACTTTCCACACCCCGCATTTCCATCGCGGACCTTGAAAGCTATCCTGCTGCAATGACGCAAAGCGTAGATCTAGAGAGGGGCATCAAAGAATACTGAGGATCGATCTTGTCGAAGAGTGGAAGATTTTGGAGCGAAATATCTCGTAGAGGGCAGTTTTTGTTGACCCAGCATTTTTGTCTAGCTATCCCGGCAAGGGTGGTCAGGCCCTTTGTGGTGGCGGATAGTTGGTCCCGTTGGCCTCGACCAAGATACGATCGGCGGAGCTCACACATAAAAAGCTTTCCGGTGCAGCGTTTGTGTGCTGCTTTTCCGGACACACAGCTTTCTCAGGTGGGTTAACAAGCTGCAAGGCGCAATCACAAGACGATTGTGATGTAATTTGGAAATTTTTGTCCTGCGCTTAGCGTCCAACCATCTCCACCTCCCTCAACGGCACAGCTCCGTTTCATCTCTCGCTGCACTGCCAGAAATCCTCCCGTCGATCTTCGAAACTTCTTCCTTTCCCTATATTTAGGCTTCTCCACGCCGCAACGGAAGGACGGCGCAGCCAATTGTGCTGCCTACTTCAACTTCAATCGCTCCTCTTGCCCTCCAATCCAGACAAAACCCCGACAATCAGGTGTGGGGAAAATCCTTGCCAGAGCTCTGAGCTTACTCAATTCTTCATACTCTAACCACTGACGACTGAGCAGACTTGTCGAAATCCTCGTGGCAACCTGTTTAAATCTTCAATCTCTCTATTTCAGCCACCAATCGTTATCTCGCTTTGATTTTCCGACGCCATGTCCGACCCAGCACCAACACGAGATGTCACTAATCACGTTCTTTTCGAAGTCGCGACGGAGGTTGCAAATCGAGGTATGCGCAAAGACTACCTCTTCCTACAGCTCGCTTGATACTGACACTATTCAGTGGGAGGAATCTACTCTGTCCTGAAGTCCAAGGCCCAGGTTACCACGGCCGAGTATGGGTCGTCATACACACTACTCGGCCCTCTCAACAGGGCTTCCGTACGTCTTAACACGCCTAGTATTAATAGAATAACTACTCATGTCATTCCCAGGCCGCTGTTGAAGTCGAGGAACTGACTCCTAAGGATCTTGCTTTGGTTGAGACAATTAAATCTATGAACGAACGAGGAATTAAGACGTTATACGGTAGATGGCTCATTGATGGCGCGCCAAGAGTACTCTTGTTCGACACCGGCACCGCTTATGGCTATCTCGATGAATGGAAAGGCGATCTATGGTCTACAGCAGGCATTCCCTCACCTCCTGGCGACGCTGAGACGAACGAGGCCATAGTATTCGGCTACCTGATTGCTTGGTTCTTGGGCGAGGTAAATAGCGCTCAATCTTGTGATAAAACTCTGGCTAATGTCAATTAGTACGTCTTTCATGAAAAGCGCAAGGCCGTAGTAGCGCAGTTTCATGAATGGCTCGCAGGTGTGGCTCTTCCGCTATGCAAGAAGAGGCGAATTGATGTCACGACAATTTTCACAACACACGCAACCCTTCTCGGACGCTACCTCTGCGCTGGCTCCGTCGACTTTTATAATAATCTTCAATACTTTGACGTAGATGCTGAGGCTGGTAAACGCGGTATCTACCATAGGTACTGCATTGAGCGAGGCGCTGCGCATTCAGCAGATGTCTTCACCACCGTCTCGCACATCACAGCATATGAAAGCGAGCATCTCCTCAAGAGGAAACCGGACGGTGTCTTACCAAATGGCCTGAATGTGAAGAAGTTTTCGGCTACGCACGAATTCCAGAACTTGCATCAACAAGCGAAAGTCAAGATAAATGATTTTGTACGAGGCCATTTCTATGGCCATAACGACTTCGATCCTGAGAGCACGCTATATTTCTTCACCTCCGGAAGATATGAATACCGAAATAAGGGTGTTGACATGTTCATCGAGTCACTAGCACGTCTGAACCACAGGATGAAGAGCTCGGGATCAAACATGACCGTTGTTGCCTTTATTATCATGCCCGCTCAAACACAGTCGCTGACAGTTGAGGCGCTGAAAGGACAGGCGGTCATCAAGTCCCTCCACGATACCATCAAAATCATCGAGCAGAATGTAGGCAAAAAGCTCTTCGAAAGGTCTATTGCTTGGCATGAAGGACAAGAACTACCGGAAGACAAAGATCTTATTTCTCCCGCAGACAAGATCATGCTACGGCGGCGTCTGTTTGCCATGAAGCGACACAGCCTACCACCTATTGTCACGCACAACATGGTCAATGATGCCGACGATCCAGTTCTTAACCAAATCCGGCGTTGTCAATTATTCAACCATCCTTCGGACAGAGTCAAGGTCGTCTTCCACCCCGAATTCCTTAATTCTTCTAACCCAGTTCTTCCTATGGATTACGATGACTTTGTCCGTGGTACACATCTCGGTGTATTTTCCTCGTATTATGAGCCGTGGGGTTATACGCCAGCAGAGTGCACGGTAATGGGTGTTCCAAGCATCACAACCAACTTGTCTGGATTCGGATGCTACATGGAAGAACTGATCGAAAACGCACAAGACTACGGAATCTATATTGTAGACCGACGAATGAAGGGCGTTGATGATTCTGTTAATCAGCTTACGAATTACATGTTCGACTTCACGAAGAAGAGCAAACGACAGAGGATCAATCAGCGCAACCGGACGGAGAGGTTGAGCGATTTATTAGATTGGAAGCGGATGGGCATGGAATACGTCAAGGCACGGCAATTGGCGCTTAGAAGGAGTTGGTATATTCAGCTGTTTTTCCGTTGACACCACTAATTTCAATGACAGCATATCCTAGTGCGTTCGAGGACGACATCGGACCCGACTTCTTCGGCTCGCAAGATATAAAGATCTCTCGGCCGCTGTCCGAGCCTGGTTCGCCGCGCGATAGATCCGGCATGATGACTCCTGGCGATTTCGCATCCCTTCAAGAAGGCCGTGAAGGACTCAGCACGGAGGATTACATTGCATGGAAGCTACCGTAAGTCTTATCCTGAATACTCTACTCGATATGTAGTAACAGTGCTACAGTGAGGAAGAAGATGCGGATGACTACCCCTTCCCGTTAACCCTCAAGACAAAAAAGCCAAACGGATCGGGAACTGCATCACCGGCAATTCTAGCAATTAACGGGACTGGGTAGAAGTGGGAGACGAAGCAGTAGATGGTCCCAAATTGCATCTATTAATCGCGACAAGAGAGCTGCTGTGACGGAGGATTGAGTTGGGGATTCTGCTTCTTCTGCATAGCGTGAATGCTACATTGACTGTGTATATCTTGTACGATGGTTGCATTTAGTCGTTTTCCTTTCGTTTGTATCTTATCTTGCTCGACTTGTCTTTCCCCACATTGGTTGTGGACTCAGACTCATCTGGATGGAGTTGCATAGCTATTTGAATTGTTAACTTAGACTACCACGTGCTATCTTCCTCTATTGAGGTGGAGATGAAATTGTCCACGAGGGCCAAGGTGAAATTTTGGCTGCTTGATCACGAATATACCTACAACACGAGCCCGAGGAAATAAATTTTGTGTATAAAACTCAAAGAGCGTGCCAATTAGTAATATTTTTACCAACAAATATCACGTGGATAGATAAGGAGTTCTGCTACTACGACGTAGTAGCGTTTCTCAAAAACGGCCACGACTTTTTGCGCCGAGCCTCGGGGACGAATTGAAATCGAGCCGCAGGCCGAAGCAACCGTCACAATTCAACGTTCAAAGAGTCCTTGCACCAAACAATTAGTAAAAGCAGCATAATCATCTACTCCATTTAAATCAAAAATTACCTCCTAGTTATACACATGCTTATTTCTTAACCTAGCTTATTTCTTCTTGTGTCTCATACCCTTCCCTGTAGCCTTTGCAGCCAGCTCCGTCGACAGAGCCAACAGCTTCCTTTCTATCTCATTTAAAGCATAATTTTATGTTGAAATCCCACGGCTTTTTCTCACGACGCCCACCGCTCGTTCAAAGCTCGTGATGTGTCGCCTTAATCGTGGATCTTTGTCGACCGGGATTTGAGGCTATATATTGTCCTAATTGGCGTTGCTAGTGGGACTAGTCCTTTTGGTGCCAGTTAGCGGTCAATAGTCTTGAAAAATAGCACCACATCCGCGCTACGCTTACTGTCATAAACCTTTAAGCGATATTACTCAGGTGGTTTTCCTTAATATCGATGTGATCCAGTTATAACCACTACCGTCCCCTTGTAACTTTGGGGACTCGGAAGATGCACTGTGCCGTCACGTGGCCGCCTTCAAGTATGTGGATTTTCAAAAGCAAGAGAAGGCAATTATCCAGAAAGTTAATTTGACGAATGGAGCTAGCGCTGGTAGTGTGAATCAAGAGCTGCATTGCTTCAGCCTGCTTTGGTTCACCGGTTTGCGGTCCTGCGAAGGACAAATGCAATGTGCCTCGTATATTCTAGGCGTGCTGCTGAAGCTACTGCATGGATTCAAACGTGTGGAGGCTGAGCTTTATCGCCTTCCAACTTAACCCCAAGCTCCATCAAGCCATGATATTAATAGGCCAGCCTGATGAAGCGTTAACAAGTGCCACTGCAAATAACGCGCGTGAACACTGACCACCCCTGCCTTGACAGTGTTAACTAGAGGCTTACGTTTTAAACTCCTAACTATCGCTAGATTAGCGGATTCAACCTCAATGTTCTTCTTCATCTATAGGAAAGCTATCCTTTTGAAAGTTCTTGTTTTTACAAAGCGTCCATGTTGTCAGATACTCATCAGAGGAGTGAGCAGCCCGACTGTAGCGTAAGTAAACAATCTCATTTAGAACCTAGCAGTGCTTGCGAAATGTTCAATGAATCTGATCTAGAGAGGTTTTCATAGCCAGAACAAGGGGATGGGATCCCACAAATAACGACTTCTACGGACAGCTCTTTGCTACGGCGACGCACTTCAGATCCAGACGAGCAAGGCTCCAATGACTTGCCTCATAAGCGTGCAAAAACGACTCATGAGCATCCCAAAAGTAGCGATGCAGGAGCCACAGAGTTCGAGGGTTCACCTGCTCTCACACGCAAAGACATCGTTCCGTCTCCCGAAATTGAATCACAACTTGAAACGTTGACTAAGACACACCAATATGGTCGAGGGAATGAAAAGATGGATCACATTCCTAGTAAAGTTGAGGATGAGCAAACAGTTGCGCTCCCTGATCAACTTACTATTGTTAACAAGGATAAATCAGAAAAGCCGTTGGAGGATAAAAACGCCGCGTTAGACGTTTTGTGGAATGTCCGTCTGCTTGATAAGGATTCTTCCTTTGCCAATGGCTCCTATAAGTCATACTGGAGCGATGACAAGTTCACCGGCTGGAAAGATGCTCCGGAAGATGAGGATGAGAAACTCGCATTAATTGAAGTCTTTCGAGATGTAAGGGGCACACTTCCAGTTGGAGCACCTTCGAAACCAAGCATGAAGAAAAACCAGTATGCTGATGAGAAGATGCGTGTCAATCTTGATTCGGACGTCAATATTGTAATGCAATCTATGCCGGCTATGCGCATCTACTCCGATGTCATTCGTTGTATATTGCAACATGTTATCCGATACGATCCAATGCATTTTCTGGAAAGAAGGCAAGGATTCATACGATTTGATTACCCTTGGCAGTTTCCTCTCTATCACTATGATAACATACAGGAGTATATTCAAGGACTTCTCGCCGGTCGAGAGCAACCCCCACCTGAGCTGAAAGATTACGAACCGGGGGAGATTAAAAGACAGACCAAGGTGTTTCTGAATATTATAAGGCCGCAATATGAGAAAAAATTCAAACCGGAATCGGAGATTCATCAGAAAAACGGGGGTGCTACTTTTGAGGACCTGTGGGTATTGTTCAAACCTGGAGAGCCAGTGTATGCGAAGATGGACGGTGAGCTAGCCGAATTCATTGCGATTGATATCGAATTCATCAATCGTGACCCTTCCTTACCCTCTTTGCGAACCAGAACCGGTGGCAGGTGTTGGCAAGTGCATTTGTGGAACTACCGCTACGTGGGTGGTCGACTGCGAAGACACGCCTCACAGATTATAATCGAGCCTTTCTCTGGACAACAGGAGATCACAAAGCTACCTGTTTTTCCCTGCAAGTACCATGATATAAAGGACGGCGCTCTGCGACGAAAGCTCGTGGAGAGAGGCCAAAAGTTTTTGGATATCCTCCGAGAAACGCCTGCACACAAACTTTACAAAGGAATGACCTTAGGCTCGAACGGGATGATAGCAGTCTCTAAAAGTAAACCAAGAATGGTAGGCATGAATATTTTGTCCTTCTGCCTGTGGCAATTCTAATAGACGTTGTCTAGTATGAAGGACAAATTATCATTGATCCCGTCACATACACCTCCCATAATATAGAAGAAGCGCACAGTATAGTTGAAAAGAAAAATCCCGAATATGACCCATTACTGCCGAGTGAGATAGTCGAGCCTCAAGATTTTGGCGGAGGCCATCTCTGGAAAGGTTTTCACAATTTCGATCCAAAAGACGAAGATATCACGAAACTGCTCCAGGAGAGGCACTATACTTTATTTCCAAGGCGGATCCGTGGCATGTCATTGGCGGGCAAAAATTGGGGTAATTGCACACCTTAATTAGCATGTTTCGTAGACACTGACTTCTGAATCTAGAAACTTACGATGTCGCCGCGATCGACAATATAGTATGGGAGAATCCCAACACTGTTCTTAACCGACTTGTCTTGGATGAGATTGACAAGGATACCATTCGTTCCACTTGTCGAAGCGCTCAGTCAAGAAAGGATTTTCCAGACATTTCCGCGGATTGGATCAGTGGCAAAGGAGCTGGGCAAGTTTTCTTGTTCTACGGTTCGGCCACCTTAGAGTCAATCATTATTAGATAGAATGTGACTCACGCATGATATAGGGAGCCCAGGCACTGGAAAAACCCTTACTGTTGGTAAGTGACGCCCCCTTCTCCTCAGGCTTTCTAATTCGTTGTACGCAGAATGTATTTCTCAGTTCACGAGGCAACCGTTGATCTCACTGACTGGAGCCGACCTTGATCTTGGACGTGGCACGGAAAATAAACTCAAGCACTGGTTCAACCTCGCCATACTTTGGGACGCTCATCTATTGATAGACGAAGCAGACGTTTTTGTGGAACATCGGACCCCTAAGGACCTTGAGCGTAATGCCATGGTCTCAGGTAGTGGAAACTTGCTGGATATACGCTTGGCCATAACTGACATCCACAACAGTATTCTTACGTACAGTCGAGTACTTCTCTGGAATGCTATTCTTGGTAGGTTGTGGGTTAGCTATGACTGGACGTGGATACATATCTAACTACTTTCAAATAGACCACTAATCGGCTTGGTCATATCGATACCGCTATCAAGTCTCGAATCCAGGTATCCATACACTTTCCAGACTTTGACATTAACACCCGGAAAGAGCTTTGGAAAAAGTATTTTACCAAATTGCGAGATGAGAAATCTAAGGCCGCGCCAACTGGGGCCGTTGAAAACTGTTTTTTCAAACATGAGGTAATGAAAGAGGAAATAAATGGGCGGGATATTCGCAACGGTAATCGCTTCCATTTCCTCAAAATTGGATGAGACTGACTGAAATGATATTAGCTCTTCAGCATGCGATTAATCTGATCAGATTTGATAAATACGCTGGGTCGGACGGAGAGGGAATCCCTGCAAATGCCCGCTTCGGCTTAGAAGTTAAACATTTGGTGGACGCTATACAGATGAGGACTCGACTGACTAACAATCTCGTCAAGGCGAACCAAGCCACAAATGAACACGAGTTGGCAGAAGAGCGGCACGAACGTGCGATTCCAAGTCCCAAAGAGAGCTCTTAAGGAAGTGGTAGAGAGAGACGTATGCTTTTGAACCGTTTTCGAGGAACCGCGGTCACAACTCGTCTCGTTCAATATAAGTCCTCAACAATGTCTTTTGTTTGATTCGGGGTTTTCCTTCTTCTTCCCTTTCCTTCCCTATAAACAGAATCCATCTCCTGCCGATTAAGGCTTAATAGCTTTATATAGCGTAACGCCAATCTATATAATAACCCGCAGGCGCGTATACCACACCTTGGCGGATCTGGTTAAAAGCGTGTGTTAATTGCGCAGATTAAACCACGCGGATATATACCCAAGGATACATTAGGATACGTTAAAATGGTCGTGCTTATTATTATTATTCATTCTTGATTAATGTCTGATGCGGTCCCAGATTATGGTCCATGCAGACGAATTCCGTTAAGTTAGGTACAAAAAACCTCCAAGGGAGACGTGAGAGGTAGTACAGCATATACCCCCCAGGTAACACCTGTACTACATCAACGGGAGGAAAAATACTATTAGGTCGCTGCTCTGAGACTCCCACAAGGGAGTGTCCTGATTGCCTATCTTGCCCTATCTGCCATTCATACCATGCCTCCACTCGATTGTAGATTACCGTGAGATTGCCGTAAGGTCTTGTGTGCCTGCCCTTGCTCCCATTTGAATGCCTTGTGTGTGCATACGCCTGCGGTCCTCCTGCTTGCAGCATGATTTCCACCCCAAAAGGAACAGCGGGACGAATTTGAACTAATATAGAATTAGGTGTCTTGTCCTAGGACCCCAACCTAGGACCCCTATGCACATCCCCAGCCAAAGATGTAGAGGAAGACGGAAAACCGTGGGTAAGTCCAGGCTGTCGGGCAGGATGGGGAATGAGAGGCTCATCACAGATCTCCCGGGGCGTGTACGGTTCGGTTGCCGTGCCGTGTATAAGTGCCGTGTAGAGGTATGCCGTGTGGGAGGAAGGGGGTGCAACGGAGGTCGATGCCGTGGTTCGAATGGTCAATTGGAATATAGGGTCGTGCTTATTACTTTAATGGTATAAAATTCTGCCGTTTAATCGCCTAGATTGTCATGCGCTTTTAACTATATACGCTAAGGTAGTGTATACACGCCTATGATTGGCGTTACGCTATATAAAGCTATTAAGCTTTAATCGGCAGGAGGTGGATGTCAAAATAAATGAGCAAATCAAGGTGGATTTTGTATTAACTCCTTTTCGATAATCTGTCCACTCTGAATATTCCCTATTACAACAAGCACGCGAGAGACAATAGTGCATGCGCCGTAAATTTTAGACGTGAATGAACTAATTACCGCCTATATATAGTAAATATGATCTCTCATGTTCGAAATTGCTATAGGTGGATGTTGCTCACTACCACCTATCGTTGTGAAAAAAAGCTTCAGAGAGCCATGTCACCAAACTTGCGTTTCGTCGAAGAACATATGAAATGACATCTCTGCTCCTCCCCAGTGTCGTTCACATATGCGGCGTTGAGACCTAGATTCTGAAGGTCGTTCCTGCCACCCGAGGTTCGAATAAATAATTTCAATATTCTTCCAGGTGTCTTTGGTGCTTGTATCTCAGTGGAGAAACCCAATACCGTAAAGAATTCTTTCCAAGATTCTTTAATCGACTCATTAATACGAGCTGGATACATGCCGAGAAAATCATCTATAATGAGAATGCAGCCTTTCCTCCGCAATCTGAGCATTTCGGCTATGATTTCACAGCCATTACGGAGAGTGCCTTCGTCTGTAGTTATATCCGTGAGTTTGGTAGACTCGTAATGGACACCCTCGTTGTCCATCGCGTCCAACAATTGGCTGATTAAACAACGAATGAGGCTCACGAGAGGTTGAAGCGGAGCACATTTTTCGGGTTTCCGTTTGGGAGAAATGTAAGCCAATACCAAATGCGAACTTTGACTTAGATATGTGAGACATTTACTCGCTGCGGAAACAGGTCCAGAAGCCTCCTTGAATAAAACCAATGCCGAAGAAGCAGGAGCTTCTGGCCACTCCTTCAAGCTTCTGGCTATCTTTGGCTTGAGTTGGAGTAAAAACACGTGTTGCGGGAGCTTCCCAAGCTTATCCGTTTGCTTACACGTTGAGAGGAAAGCACGAAGTTTTACCTGCGCTTCTTTAGATTGGGTTGTGGCCTGAAGGTGTGCTTGCAGCGCTAGATCGTTGGGACTGTGATCTGGTAACCTGGACGCCATTAAGTCTCTATGTAACACAGCTTGTGGCGGTAAGAATCGCTAAGAACATACCGGGTTTTTGGTCTCAATTGTGCCACCTGTCCCCGGATCCTATCGAGCCTAGATGAGAACTCTGAAGCATCAATGCGGCACTCTTCGACCACGGAAAGAGCGTCTCGGAGAGTCATTGAAAGATTTTCCAGAATTGTGGTGGCATCATCATCCGATCCTGGCCGCAGTTCAGAGGCAAAGTTGCGCACGAACTGCCCAGACTTCGAGAGTAGACTGGAAAGCCATGTCTCTACAGCCTCGTTAATCACGCAATCTCCTTCTGGCGTACGAGAGTAAAAGTAATCTTTGCTCTTGTTTTTGCTCGCGTCAACTCTGCATTGGTCAAATTCGTTTAGAGCCTCTCTTCCCAGAACCCCTCGGGTGAGAATTCGAATCACAATACATGCTAATGACCAGACGTCGCTCTTTCTTCCAACGGGAGAAGGAGGGCCTGTACGAACCTCAGGGGCAAGAAAGGTTCCTGGCCTTCGCCTGGCATTCGTCTTGGTTACTTCTTGCAGGTTGAGAGGGGTTTGGCGGTCTCTTGGATCTCTTTGTACCTTAGAAAGACCGAAGTCGGATATCACGAACTTGAAGTCTTTGGCTGTATCTTTGACTAAAATGTTTCTTGTGTGGAAATCCATATGACATAGGATATGGTTCTTGTCCGTTTCACGGAGTCGTTCGTGTAAAAAAGCCAATGCATGAGCCAAGTTACAGGTTTCCGAGAGTAATTTCGCGAGGCACTGTGGGGCGTTAAAAATGGCGTCGTAGTGGTCTCCTGTTAAGAACACTTCTAGGTCATCGTCTGCTAACTCGGAAATAATGTTCAATGTATCCTTGTAGGTATATACCGCGTATATTGGTAGGATGTGGTCGTGTTTCGTAATACTTGTTCGAAGAAGCTCAACATTTGCTGCTTCTCTCTTCCCCACTCCATCGCCTACAAATATCTCTTTACGAGCCACACTGATATCCGTCTAATGAGTAATCAGTTGACATAATTTAAATATAGAGTGCAGAGCTAACATACTTGATTCGTATATCCATCTCGTAAAATGCAGCCCGACGGAATTACTTCTTTGAACACCCTTCCAGACGCTCCATCACCTTTGTGTGAGTGCTTGCTCTTTACAAACGGCAACCTGCGCTCAGGAGAGACCATAGGAGCTCCTTTCCCCTGGAGAATTTCAGGCAGATAATCATATTGCTTTTCCAGGAAGTCAGTCGCTTCCTGCTCAGTCATGCAACTTTGCAGCTGCTGTGAGCTAGTTTCGGATACGGGAAGATTTTTGTCCCTCAAACTATTTTCATCTGCATTTAGCAAGAAGTTGTTTCGGAATGTACTCCAAGCAGACCATCTGATTGATACCAGGATGGAAATGGTGATAAGAAAGTCGGATTTGAGTTTTCTTATTTCACAGTCTTCGAGGTCTATGCCCACGCCATCAATAAAGTATTTCAATCCAATATCATCCCAAGCTTCGCTCAACATGTGTGAGGAAATCCAGTGTCTATCGTCTGGCTGGGATGTGGTCTGCATTGCTTGGTTCAATATTCTGAATGCCTTTTGACAGGGATCTCCTGATAGAGGAGTTGCAGGGTGAATTGAACACGTTGGAAACCCATGGCCATTTTGCTGAGGTGGCGAGTCACTAGCCCACGGTAATTGAACTGGAGTGGTACCAACCGGAGGCGCGGGGAAATGAAGAGTCAATTTCAACAGGGACGAGTTTTCCATGTTCGGATAAGGTCAGGAGAAAGCAAACACCGACTTGACGGGCTTAGCATGCTTATCAGGCGTGAAACAAGTATACTATGCTAAGGATTATTACCAAACGCGTAACCGTTTTCTCCTAGGCTGTCGAAGAATTCAGTCTTGTCCATGATATCATTATTAAGAGTTCACCGGTTGGACTACGCTCACTGCCTCACCGGTCAAGCCACTAAGCTCGCATGCCTTCACTTTCCGTGTTCTGTGCATTTTCAGCCTAAACGATGTTTCTCCCCAACCTTCCAACGTCACTTGACCGCGGCACCCGTAAAAAAATGGCGCAACTCCTTAACTTATCGCACAATTGTCTTAAAGGGCAACATGGCGCAGCTTGTACGAAACGTTATTGGTGAAAGCCAGTCTGGATATGTGAAGAAAAAAGCCTTGCAGCAGTGGTTGAAGCAGGCGTGGCCTAACATGGATATTCCGGTCCAGGTATGTATCCCTCGACTATGATTCAACGTGAAATGCCTGGACATGGCAATGAAGCAGCGTGGTAATCACGAACTTAGCTCATAGTCGACCGATGGACTTTTGATGCCCCTAGGGAACTCACTGAGGTAAATAAATTCCGATAGCCATACGCTCGTGCTGAAATCTAACTTGTTGCAGGAAGAAGTGAAGTAAATGTTGAAGTTACTAGTTTACGGATCAATTATAACTCTCTTTGTAGTGAAATTCAAGACCTCTCCAAAAGGATGAACGGCGGCGATGACTAGCATTGGTGGGTTTGAATAACAAGCGGAAGCGACCGTCGGGACTCTTCGAGGTGCTAAGTTCAAAATTTCGTAGAATTTGAGCGACAAGCATCTACCACGCAAACGATGCTATGTTTCTCAGTTCAACGGCAGATTTACCATACAGTCAGCCGGTTCATGTAAATAATAGCTTCACACATGAGATACGGGGTCCATTAAAAAGCCTTGGGTTACTTACCGTTTTGCCTGAGCCGATTTTGTAATGCGCTGCTCGGAAAAAGGCGCCTGGGGCGGAGCAGGCTGGAGCCTCATCGCAAAAGTAGTATTTCAAGTTCCTGCCAAACGGCGGGAAGCTTCACTGATTTCGTCTCGGTGCCTTTTTTAGGACAAACATATCAAAAAAAGTCATAATAGTATATCAGTAAGCCATGAATGGAGCCTCCGGAGAATATCCAATTACCGTGCAAGGAGAGCAAAGCTGGAATGAGCTTTTCAAGGCATCTCAAGAGTATCATATCTTCCCAATTAATCCTCAACCCTATATAACTCATATCCAACGGACTGGCTCAAACATTCTTTCGGCCTCGTTAGAACCAGGAACAGCGGTGGTTATCGATGTCTCAGGCAATGCCATTTCTATGTTATGAGTAGAGTGACATTACGCTGATAATTCGTAGGTGAGCGGCACCAAGGCCAAAAAGTCGTCTTCAAGAGGTTGTCTGAGGGTGGGAAAATTGAACATCTTCTATTTTCTAAACCATCACCTAAAAGAAGATTCATGTAAGGGCTTGTTATAATTTCACATAATAGGAAGCCGATAGAGCTGACTACTAAGAAGTTTGATATGTTCTCTAGATTCGATAAGTTCAATCGGATTGACTGACAAAGTAATGCGTCAGCTACTTACTTATTACCGTGTGCATCCTCGATTTCTGGATATTTTGTTCGCTTTTGGTAGTAAACCGCGGAATGCTGAAGCTGGATTAGGATGCATGACTGTAGCTAAGATGTTAGGTGGGATATGTGGTGCGTAAGTGGTCTTACTTATTGTTTCCGGAATCTGACTGTCCGCCGGGTTCAGAAATGCAATATGTTTTGAGCTACGTTGAAGAGGTTCGCCGGCATGGTTCAATCAAGTGGACAATGAGACAAATTGGAGTATATCACCGCTATTCATCCGCCGAGGACAAAAGCCTCTGGATCCTTCTCTTCAATCGGCCAAATTCTGTGGCTCAAAAACGCTTGGAGACCATGATCGAAAATTGTTCAGGCTTTCGTCACATACACTTGACAATCCTATCGGCCTACTTTGAGAATTGGCGTTGGTACCTGAATGCTCTTGGTAAAGATTTGGAGACCATTGTGAGTAAAATCTTCCAAATTTAGCGCCTTCATTATTGATCCATCTCAGGTTGATATAGCTCTGACGCTGGACTTTACAAAGCCCGAGCACTATACTCATGGTTCGGCCCTCCTATCCAAGTTGCAGCATTTGCAAGACAAGGTGTTGCAAGTATCAGCAAGGCTAAAAGCCACAAAAACCACCCTATCTACCCTGAAGGAAGTCAGTGATTCAAGTTTTGCTCCAGCATCCGACAGGCAGGACGTGGAGAGTTTTGGCGGCGAAATCAAGATTTATGAGACGCAAGTGACTGGGCATCTTGTTAGCCTTGAACTACTGCAGAAAAGGTCCCAAGAAACATTGAAAATGGTAAGTCGGCTTCATAATCTGGGTTTTACCAACTTCTCAATCATTGAGTTACAGCTGGGAGTCGCATTGAGTCTTCGAATTCAAGCAACGGCATTAGGGATAAATAACAACATGTTGAGCCTGACGCAGGATACTGTGGATGACAGTGCAACAGTTCGTGTAGTCACGGTTGTCACCCTAGTATATCTTCCTGCTAGCTTCGTGGCGGTGAGAAATGCTCTCAAATTTAACTCTGCAGCTGAGCGACGAATCTAAACGTGTAATAGTCACTTCTTGGTACCAACCTTTTCGTTTTTCAGACGATACAGGGATCCGGCTTCCAAGTATCTGCGCAGTTCTGGATCTTCATCGTCATCACAATACCCTTAACAATACTCACGGTAGGAGGGTGGTGCCTCTATACAAACAATCGAAGGAATCTGAAGCGCAAGAGAAGCGGACTCAAGGCAAAGGATCTCGTATAGTCATTTCGAGTTACGCAAAGGCCGGTAAGCTGAAAATACAGGAGACGATATATTACGTAAGTTGTGGTCCTTGGTGAAGACAGTTCGCAATCTCGGTGTGTGCTGACCATTCTGTGGAGTGAAGTTCATGCATCGTCCACATGATGCTATCAAAAAATCTCATCCTAAGCGGCAGAAATGAGGCGGAGCACTTGGGGTTTCCCAGGGAGGAGAGGCCAAGAGAGAGGAGGCCAAGAGGGAGTATGCCGTAGAATTAGCTTGGCGAAGAATGTTTTCGCTAACGTGGGCAACGGGGTTATGACGGTCCATGGGGTTATAACAGTTTTGAACACCAAAATTCCGCCAAATGCTTATTTACAGGCAAAATACTAGTTAAAAACATCGCACGGCATAGTCATCTTATAGAGGTTATATAAAGCCTTATTTTTGTGTAATAGAGGCTCTATATTAATATTTTTTGGTGTTTTAAGGTGTTAATTGCTTCTTAATTAACTAGACGTCGCCTATTTTTATATTAATATCCTCATCTGACATCTTATTATCGCTCAGCTTACTTAGCTTATCGTCCTCTGCCTCCTCTACCCATGTAGCCTCCTATATAGCCTCCTTCGCCTTTTTTACAGCTTCTTGCAATGCCTTATAGTAAGTAGCGGCTATAGCAGCCGCAGCAGAGGAAGCTTCTAACTGCGTCTGCATTACTACCAAAGCCTCTACTTTTAATATCGCTTCCTCCGCTGCTTTATTCGCCGCCTCTCAAGCTTCATCTGTATTCTTCCTATTCGCAATATTAGTTATAGTAACAACCATCTTCTATGCCTTCTTCGCCGCCCTATCTGCCTCCCCTAATAGCTTTCGGTGTTAATCCGATAGCTTCTTTACCTCTACAGCAGCAGCACAAGCCTTCTTTCTTTCTTCAACCTGCGCCTTAGTGATTATAGCTGCCTTCTATTAAGTCGTCTTAAGTGCTTCTCTTATAGCTTTAGCCTATCCCTTAGCTTCCTTTTTAGCCTCCTTAATAGCAACAATTGTTTTTACCCATTTAGCAGTAAGTACTAATTTAGTAGAGAGCACTACCCACTTCTTCTTCTTCTTAGCCCTCCTCTCTGCAACGTTATTGCGAAGATTGTTGTTTTCCACCTATATTAAATATAGACCATCCTCTAACAATTATAGGTGCTCTATAAGCTTTATAATAACTAACTTAGCTGCGTTAGGTGTCGTTTCAAAATAGAGAATTATATAAACATACCAGGCGCGATCTAAGTGGCTTTTTAGCATTTTTAGGTGTAAAGGTAAGGATAGGAGCGTTAGCTCATTAGAAGGAGGTATAAACAATTATAAAGATAAGGGCTGCTTTATAAGGCGCTTAAGAACGCAATTAATATTAAGTGGTAGGAGACCAGCTGCTGTGAAGGCTTTATTAATTAACTTAGAGGTATATATATAAGGTTAAATCTCACCAGAAATCTTTAGAAAATACTCCCTATTAATACTAGTAATACCGCAAGCTCCGTATTCGTTAACTTTACATAAATAGAGGCGTTTAAGCACTAAGAAGAGAACAAGATCGAGAAGTTATAGGAAGTATATAAAGTGGGGTAGAAGATATATTAGTACAATCTTATAGCGCTAGTAGAGCTTAATAAAATCAATATTAATATAACTGCTGTGTCCATCCATAATAAGCAATCGGTAGCCGTAATATTTAACGTTCTCGTTATCCTTTTTAGAGGCCTCCCATGCCTCTGTTTAACGAGTATAGCGTTTAAAATATTTAAGCCACTATATACCCATCTTATAATTTAACCAGCTATTGTCTGACATTCCAATCATACATTCGCCTACAGCTTCCTCTGCACTTTGCCATAGAGATTCTGTATATTACTTTCCTTTAAAGATAATAAATGGTGGTATTATCTACCCATATATACCAATCGCGTTAACTTAACTCACCCACTCCCTATTACCGTCAATCATCTTAAAGTTAATAATATTGCCTCTTAGTACTACTACTTTTACGCTAAAAGCGAACCCTATAACAAAGCCTATTTTATCTATATTCCAGGTGTCAAGTTCTGCGATATTGTACTAAGTGGTAGCGTTAGTATAGTTAGTAAAGAACCTCTATACCAGGCCAGGATTGTTATTAGCAAGGGCTTATTCTTATTTAATTAAACGTATATAACAAGTACGAAGCTCTTCCTATTGTTTTAGAAAGGTAGGGACCCAATTAACACCTAAAGGTTCAACTATAAAATAGCAAGGAAGCCTAGAGTATTTGCGCTTAAGGACCATTATCGCAATTATTTAAATTATATAAAATTAATATGGAAACCTGGCTTTAGCAAGATATATACAATGCCAAACAATTGCTGCTTCGCCTACAGTAGTTATTCGGTATTAATTAGTATGCGCGACTTTATAAGCTTCCTATTTTCCATCTAGGCGACATCGAAATGTTTACAGATCTACGCCATAAGCTTTTATACAGTTTTCTCTATATGGATAAAGGCCAGAACACTAGGCAATAATAGCCTTCTATATCTAATCCTCCCTGCCAATCGGCAGAGGCCACCAGGGCATGGTTACATTAGTGGTTATTTTTTAATTAAGGATTAAGCATTAAAAAGTAGGCGAAGTTGTTAATATTTTAATTTTAGAGGCGGCAATATACTCAATTAGGAAGGCGGTAGGCCTAATAAGGAAGGCGGTAAGGCCCCACCGTCATAACCCCATAGACCGTCATAACCCCATTGCCCACGTTACCGGTCAAGAAACAAGAAATATGGATTCGCAGGACCAAATACGCGTAGGACGAAATACTTATTTCGTTTTCGGCAGAAGAGGTAACGAGTGGGTTTGAAACTTAACGTGACGTGTGCCCGGGGGCAGCCCAAATTTTTGCAAGGGGCTTGGCACACTCCCTAGGGTCAACCTTAACGCGTAACGCCGCTTTCGCTGTTCGTACTTTTCCTTTTCCTACTGACCCAAGCTGCCGCCACCCTCACTTAATGCCCAATTGACTTCTCTATACATTCGCATTCTCATCAGAATTGTACTATGTCCTTCCGCCAGATCCGGTCCACCCTCTACCTGCGGGCTTCCGACGCTGTTCGTTAATATCGACTTAGCAAATTCATACCTACTTGCATGAGCAGAACATAACCTACCACAATCACCCCAACTCTAGCTCGATTCATAACCCCGACACTCGATAGGACTCCTCGCGGTCGCGACTTTCTCGCCTTGTTGCTACCACCCACCGGATCTCCCTGACAACGTCATTCAACCTCGCAGCAGGTCACAATGTTCGGGCCATGGCTCATCGTCTTCGGGTGGATCAAGGGACACTTTCCAAAACGAATGTCCTCTCTGAAGCTTCACTTCAATTTCATTATCATACATTGTGAGCAGTCAACTTTTTTCTTGACGCCGGCTAAAGACTACTTTGCTTACTTTGGAATTTCACATCCAACAGATTTATATATACTCGGTTGGGCCATCGTTGGTTCTATTCTCATGTATCCGGCCGGTGGCATGGCCTACATAGATGCTCTGTATTTGGCAAGTGGCGCTGCCACTCAGAGTGGGCTGAATCCGTAAGCGCTCATAGAGGAGTGAACAAACTAGAACTCTACTAATGGATACCTAGGATTGATATCAATAAAATCAATACGTACCAGCAAGTATGGCCTTAGCACAATATCCACTTTCCTTGCAGAGCAAGCATTAACTCAACCACCACTCCGCAGGTGGTCATATTTTTCATGGCCTGCGTCTGCAATCCGATCTTTATTAATACATTTGTTGTCTTTGTTCGGCTTTATTGGTTTGAAAGGCGCTTTCAGAATGTCGTACGTGAAGCTCGAAGTCTCCGACGCACCCGGTCTCGATCACGGACAAGAAGCGAAGGAAAAACAGATCGAGATATTGGAGGAGAGGAACGTGGGGTTGGGGGTCGTGAAATCAGAGTTTTGCGTGGTGTGGATGGCCAAGCTCAGGGCGAAAAGATTGAGGGCGCAATATCTGATTTCAAGGACACCAAGGAGAAAGATACGAAGGATGAGGATACCAACAGAGAAACTTTGAGCCATACAAAAGGGGAGACTGTGGAATCTCTGCAAGAAACATCACCTGGCTCCCCGGATTCTATAGAGTCAGAAGTAGCCTCTCCTTTTCACAGAGACATTGTATTTGCGGATGAGGTCAAGCCACATCATTCGCGGCGACTCTCGAACCTGGAGCGCATACCGGAGCAACTTCCTAAGGAACAGCACATTGGGTTTGTCGAAAATCAACGAAACCCAAAAGACAAGGCCAAACTACGCATTCCAGGGCCTAGAGATTTCGATCGTGGCGATGTACCCCAAAGAGTTGAGGATGAGGATGAGGGAGGACCGTTGAACAAGAAAGTCACCAAGGACTACGGATATGGACGAGAGAAACCGAAAGCCTCTGATACGGATGTGCCTGTAGAACTGAATTCGGATGATTACCCTCTCAAGCGAATCATCACCATTGATGAACCAGACCGTCCAACAACGGGTCTTTCAGCGTTTAGTTTTGGTAGGCGCAGCAAAGCAACTGATCAGGAAAAGGAATCCATGCATCTTCGCCAGCGGCCCCGCTCAAGAACTTTGGGCAGTATTATATCGTCGCGAACTGAGGAGCGGGATCCCATGCCGTACTTGAGTTGGACCCCTACTGTTGGTAGGAATTCTGCCTTCATAGACCTGACAGAAGAGCAAAGAGAAGAATTGGGAGGTATTGAGTATCGCGCCTTAAAGACTCTAGCCTTTATTCTTGTTTGTAAGGCTATGAGATCTCCCTTCCTAACCCTTGTGTTGACCACTATAATTAGGTTATTTTGTTGGGCTTCATCTTCTCGGGATGTTGTGCTTACTTCCGTGGATCGTCAGAGAGCAGCAGTATGCCGAAATGCTAAAATCAGTGGGAATCAGCACTGTATGGTGGTGCGTTTCCCATAACAGCGTACTTGCACTTTGCTGATGGAAATAGGGGATTTTTTACTCCGGCTTCGATGTTCAATGACCTAGGTTTTACACTTAATCCTGACTCGATGATATCCTTCCAGACTGCGGTTTTTCCTCTTCTACTAGGGGTTTTCCTTATCATTGCTGGCAATACCGGCTTTCCCTGTTTACTACGCCTCGTCATCTGGGTCACCGAGAAGCTTGTTCCCGAGGGCAGCGGTGTCTGGGAAGAGTTGCGATTCTTGCTTGACCATCCTAGAAGATGCTTTACGCTTCTGTTCCCAAGCAACGCGACCTGGTGGCTCTTTTGGGTTCTTGTCCTTCTCAACGGAATTGATCTGATTTTCTTCATTATTCTCGACGTAAGTCTCCATCAAAGCGCATTATGCCTTTCGATAGTAATTCTAATTTTTACCCAGCTCAATGACTCAACTGTTACCTCTCTCAAGCCAGGCATTCGTTTCCTTGATGGCCTTTTCCAGGCCGCCTCCACGCGTACCGCCGGCTTTTCAGTCGTAAGTCTTGCTGCTCTTCATCCTGCAATTCAGGTATCATATCTCATTATGATGTACATTTCCGTCTTTCCCATTGCTATCAGTATGCGTCAAACGAACGTCTATGAAGAGAAGTCACTTGGCGTATGGGGTTCAGAAGATGATGATGATCAGCCTAGCAGCTATCTTGGTGCTCACTTGCGTCGCCAACTGTCGTTTGACTTGTGGTTCGTCTTCTTGGGGTTCTTCCTCATCGCTATTATCGAAGGAAACCGCCTGGAAAATAGAAACGACTACGCCTTCACGCTGTTTTCTGTCCTCTTTGAAATCGTCTCTGCGTACGGGACAGTGGGTCTTAGCCTTGGCTACCCAGGCATCAACGCCTCCTTCTCCGCAGAGTTCAAAGTGCTATCTAAACTCATCATGATATCGATGCAGATCCGTGGCCGCCACCGTGGTCTCCCATACGCACTTGATCGCGCCATCTTGCTTCCGAGTGAGAGCCTGCATCGCAAGGAAGATGAAGATGCGATGAAGAGGGCTAGGAGAGGTTCCCACGCTAGCGAACTTCCGGACAGGGAAGCCCTGATGAGGACAAACACGGCAAGGAGAGGCAGTAATGCGACGCAGACAGGCGGTGGCGGAGACAGAGGTCCAGGGCTTACCAAACTATTGAGTGGGGTTTTGAGCGCCGGGCCGACGCTACACAGGGAGAAGAAGGCGGCTTGATAGCCTTCCGATCCTCTTGTTCTTTTTCTTCTTCTGCCTCTTAAGAGCCTCACCTCGGCCCCCCTCATTTTCTTATTCTACTTCACTTTTATCCATATTCATTACGAGCGCTACGGCACCATCTTTTTTTTTATATCCCGAGCTGCTTTTGCTGCACTGATATGTGGGCGGTTTTTTTTTTCGCCGTTCAAAAATACGAAGGGAAGGGGGTAAATTTTTTGGAGCTTGGACGGATGGGTTAGATATCTGTGTCTGGGCAGTTGACGGGCTCTTCTCTGTCCTGCTTTCCTTTTTCGTGTAGATACGGCTTGGTACATATAGTATACCGGTATATACTCTTTCATTCTCCAAATCCATTCTTTAGGGGAATGAGTTCACTGGACTACTTTTGGGGTGAAATAGTCAGTAATTTTCAGACTCTCTTCGGATGGAGCCGAACTTTTAATTTGATTTAGAAGTAAGCTTGGTCAATCAGAAGACGGCTTTGTGACAAGTCAAGCAGAAGACGTTCGGTTGAGAGTGTTCCTAGACCTGGCGACTCGCTCTTGAAATGCCTGTAGGAGCCAACACCCTTTACATTTTTGTCCGTTGGCCTGTGAGTGGTGAAGCTATTCAGCATCTTCTGGTTTTTAATTAACTGGGATAAATATGTTGGAGAAATCCTGAACTTGGCATACACAGTTAGATTCACTAACTTGGTATTCTACCATATATGATGATATTCTATATAGCGTCATTTCGAATATTTGTCTATAGATTCTACCTCTACACGATCCCCGGCTCTCATCTTCTCTGTAGCGAAGAACCCTGCACGCGCAACTCCCCCGAAACCGCGACCTAAACACCTCCAAACACCCCCCAGCTCCAAAACCCAACACCGCATTCCCGCACTCCTAAAAAACCAAAGTGGCCCCTACATCTTCGCCTCACCCCCCAAAAATCCCCCCACAACCGCACTCATCAACTGATACGCGATGGCCGTCTTCGGCGGCACCCTCAACCCGCCCTCCTTATACTCAGGCCCAGCCGCCTCCCCCAACCCGCTCGTGCCCACCCGCAACGCCTCCCGCACCTCCTCAACCCCAAACCACCGCGCGTCCTCCAGCTCGGCATCATGGCCCAGGTTGATCTCCTCCCCGCCCGACACCGCCTGCCCGATAGCCCCGATCATCAGATTCGCCGGGTACGGCCACGGCTGCGTGGAATGGACGATGACGCGGCCGACGTGGATCCCGGACTCCTCCCACACCTCGCGCCGCACGGCCTCCTCGACGCTCTCGGCGGGCTCGAGGAAGCCCGCGAGTGTGCTGTACCAGAACGCGGGCCACCGCTTCTGGCGGCCCAGCAGCAGCTTCGTGCCGCACGAGGAGACGACGGCCATGATGACGGTTGGGTCGGTGCGCGGGAAGGAGAGGTTCGAGATTCCCGTGCGGGTTGCGCAGGGGGGTCGGGATGGGGGCCAGAGCGCGGGCGCGAGGTCGGCGGGTGGGCAGGCTCGCTTGAAGCCGGCGTTTATGGAGAGGGTTGGTTGCCCGCAGGTGGCGCAGAAGGGGTTGCGTGCGTTCCAGTCGAGGAGGTGGCGCGAGGTGGCGTAGATGGCGGCTGTGGAAGGAAGTTAGTGAGTTAGGGATATTTACGTAGGGTAGGGAGGGAGGAAAAGGGCAGAAGGAAGGAAGGGAAACAAGGGGTAAGTACCTTCATGTGCGGGGAGGGAGAGGTGCATCCGGCCTTTGGAGAAGGAGAGGCCGTTGGATTCCATTCTCGATATTAGGCTCTCCGCGGCGGAGGCGATGGGTTCTTTTGGCGTGATGTCTAGCGCGAAGAACGGCGCGCCTTTGTAGTGGTTTTTGTATTCGAAGCTCTCCTTGTCCCGGTCGTCGAGGCCAAGGAAGATCAGTTGCGGTGTATAGATCGCGGAACTATACCTTTTGATGAGCTCTTCCTCAGACTCCGAGTACGGATCATCCTCGATGATCGGTTGGACATCTTTGTACGAGGCATACGCCAGCTGCGTGGGGGATTTGACCAAGGGTTCTAGGTTCTTGAAGAGCAGAAATGAAGTGGACGGGTGCTTCAGGGCTAGCGAGAGGAAAAGATGGTCTGTTCGAAGGAATGATACTCTGTTCAACGGTGATCCTAGAGATTCGTTAGATACATATTTGAATAGATTTGGGTTGTATGCACCAGAGAAGTAATTCGCAACCTCCTTGCCAAATTTACGGCTCAACATCGAGTCCAATTCCGCGTGAACGGGCTCCGGAAGATCAGGCTGAGGCGCAGACATTACAGCGATCCAAAAAGACAGAAGACGGAGAGGAAGCAGAGGTGTTGTATTAAGGAGTGAAAGGAAAGTGAGGAGAAGGGGGAGGAAGAAAGAAAAGAAGAAGACCAGAGTAATTAGTTGATTTCTTACACGGAAAGCTAGCGAGTTCCCCACAGAGGGGCTACACCTTATTACCAATGCAAGTCCCCTCCAGTAAGTCGCCTCGGCTTCCACTTCCGATCATGAAGCCTTATCGATACCACACCCCTGTCAAGCCTGTTTGAACCCTTCACCAAAAGCCCAAACGTCCATATATCACCCTCTCCTCCCCTCTTGCCACCGCCATGAGTCGATTCTACGTACGTTGTCCACGTATATACTGCAGACGCTATACTGACCGCTCTTTCTCTAGTTCGGGGGTTCATCGTCCGCCTCCGACGCCTCCGATTCCGACTCCGAATCTCTCCCTTACCCAACCCCCCTCCAGCGCTCCGATTTCCTCGCTGCCGACTTCTCTCCCTCCGCCTACCTTAGCTCTTTGCACAATCGCCACCAGACTCTCGAAGATCTCAGATCTGAGTTGCGTGCGCGGAGTCAGCTGCTCACGAAAGAGCTACTGGATCTCGTCAATTCCAATTACCAGGATTTCCTCAGCTTAGGGAGTAGTTTAAAAGGTGGTGATGAGAAGGTCGAGGAGGTGCGGGTGGGCTTATTAGGCTTCCAGAAAGAGGTTGAGGGTGTTAGGAAGAGCGTTTTGGGGAAGGAAGAGGAGGTTCAGAAGTTAGTGGATGAAAGGGTGGACGTCAGAAAACAAATTGCTTTCGGTAGGCAATTGCTAGATGTCGAAGCTAGACTGTCCGTGCTTGAAGGACGGCTTATGGTGGAGTCTGCGGGGAAATCTGAGGCCGCTTCGAATGGTGATGCTGTCGATATATCCGACAGTGAGGAGACGAGTGATGAGGATGAAGATGAGACTAGACAGTTCATGTCGATATCCAAATTGCGGAAGCATGTCCACCAGTATCTCCTCATTAGGAAATTATCAGAGGGAATCGGCACAGACCATCCCTTTCTGGTTGCACAGGAACCAAGATTGATCAAGCTTCGGAACACGTTATTATTAGATCTTAGCACGGCGATCAAGCAGGCGAAAGGAGCCGGCGCAGCTGGGCTGGATCGGACTATGAAGATTATGGGCATTTATCGTCACATGGACGAGGCTACGGAAGCCGTAAAAGTTTTGAAATCGCTGCGAAATTGACGCATTTACGGGAATCAAGATGCGATGCAAGCATAGCGAAGGCGTTGGAAAGATATCCATGATGTTACAGTGCCTGTACAATAAGTTTACATATTCTATCGTGCCGATAAGTCTTCTAGCAGTACCGAATCCGGACTCCTAAACTCGCCATTCAAACTAAACCCTGGGGAATTTGTCGAGCTCAACACCTACTGCTGAATTAGATTGTGGTGCCGGCAGCGGGAAATTAAAACCTACCACTTCGTGAATCTCCTTCGAAATACGATCGCTCAATTGTGCGATATCCTTCTTCACGTTCTCCATAACTACGCGAATGTTGCTCTGCATCTCCGTTGGTGTAAATCCCAACTGTCCCACTGCCATCCGTATCACACCCAGCCTCTCCCTGTACTCGCTCCCACCAACCATATCCTTGACCGTCAAAGCAACATCCTTCACAACAGTGCCCGATTTTGCACTGGGCATCAATCCCCGCGGACCTAGTATTCTTCCTAGCCCGGCTTTGTTAAGCTTCTGTAGCGAGTCGACGTGGCATATGCACCTATCGAAGTCGATCTTCCCCTCCTTGACTGAAGTGAACACCTCATCCTCTCCTACAACCGCTGCACCAGCCTTCTTCGCCGCCTCCGCAGCCTTCGAGCTCGGAGAGCAGATGACACAGATCCGCAAGTCCGTCTTGACAGGATGGGGGAGCCGTAAGCGATTCCGCACCGCAGGTCCGTTCTTCAGCGTGCGTAATTTAATGTGCATTTCGTACTTCGACGAGGTGGGCGCGCGGCCGACTTCGAAGGCGCGGATGTACCTGAACGGGTGATCCAATTAGTTCCGCACACACCCTCCCAGATGGCGAACACATACTGCATCGCATCACATAGTGAAAACTGCTCCGCACCTCGCATATCATACTGAATGAACGTCGACCTCGCCTTCTTCTTTTTCTGCGTGCCCGACTGGTCTTTTCTTTTGTACTTTGCGGCGTTGGCGCTGGTGCCCGTAGCCGCGCATCTGAACTGCTGGGAGGGGAGGAAGATTGTTTGCGGCAGTCGAGCTTGCGGTCGGAGAGATGATACGAAGGCGGATTTGCTCAATTGAGCAATGCTTGTCTTTGCGGAGGCCATGGCGTTTCTGGCGGATCGCCGAGAGCCCTGAAGAAGTTGAAGGTTTCGGAAGTGAGAGACGGACCGGGTGCCAAGACAATTTGGGACTTCATCGTTTGAACCCTATACACGAGCCATTGCTCAAAAACCATTGAGTCTCTTAATGGATGCCTGTTAACTCGGTGATTTTATAGGGCACTACTAATCATAGAGCTTTCGTTCTTTTAACACTTTAAATGAAAAGTGATCTCTCTTACCAGAGTCCTAACTAGTTAATGCATCAAAGTAACGCACTAGAACGAGACCCGGATTTTTTAATCGATGCCATAGCATGCATTAGCAATAAGCCGTCAAGTCCCTTGCTGTTATAGTCTTCTTGATTAAGCTTTAATTTACTTCAGGTTCTACTATAATTACTATAGCCTTTGCTAAGTAACTTGATGCCTCTACAAGGGCAACCAGAAAAGGTAAACTATTCTAGTACGTCTAGCTGGCAATAATTGAACGATGCAGGTCTCAGGCAACCTTCGTGACTTTTGGCCGTCTACACGGTGTCGACTTCCTTCCCTTCCTCTTCGTATTCAAGTCAAACTCAACCCGCTTAATTCGCGCGCAAGAAAAGCAAGGCTATAAACAGCCTCACCTTCTGTCTCATCTCAAATACTCCCCCACTACAGAATTCTTAGTTACAGGACCTGCCGGCGCCGGTAATCCGTTCCTTCAAACGTCTGACAGTGTTAGACGGTATATATTGCTCAATTTGGCTCTACCAATTGGACCGTTCAACAGACAGTCTGACCGCCCTTAACGCTACCATTAAGTCATTATGATGCCACGAGCGGTTATTTTATAGACAAATATTCATGTGGCCTCGCTTAACACATATTCAACATAAGTACACAATGGAATCATATGTTGCGAGTTCCAGCCCTTCCGTTGCCCGGGTTCTTTTTCATAGTAGCCCATAAATGAGTTCACACTTTTTTATGACGGTTAAGCACCCTGCTAGCAGCGTGGCTAATTAAGCGTCTAATCCGTAATCAATCAATTGACGGATCGCTAATCCAAATATTAACCTATCAATCCAATCAATCTACGAGGCTATCCGTCTTAATCCGGATTCGATCGAATTGAGTACCCCTAAGCTTACCCGAAATACGCGTAAGAATACGCGTAAAAGGGGGTATACAGACGAGTTCGTATCTGGAATGGTCCGTGCACCACTCTCCTATACCTAAAATAGTAGTAGGTCTCACCTTAACAGTCTATCGGCCGTTTACAATCAATTTCAATCTAGCCTTAATAATCGTTCCAATCCAGAAGCATTAATTAATAATCCAATCAATCAATCGAAGCTTCATTAAGCCAAACGACGGTTTATTGGCCACGCTGCTTGCCAGTCATCGAGCCTTAATCTTCCGCAAACCATCCTTCCTCCTTCATGTCAGTTGTAGCAGCGACATGGCTTTTTATATACTTAAATATACTCAGCGTCCAGAATTATAACTCCATCCTGACTTACGCTCGGCCGAACCATGTTGTCCTTACAGGACCCAATCCTCCACTCTGACGGGTGCATCAGTATCATCCGTTTTTGCTCATCCGCCGTTCTGAATATTCGCGCGAGATGCGCATGACAACCTGGATCCGTAGGATCCCAGCAATAGACCGTAATGGTCTTTCTTAGATACGCTGATATGGCATTCACTATTACCAAGTTTAGATAAAGGCGAGTTAGGGAATATACGCGGAATCATACCATCATTATCGGTAGAAGAAATCCACCGGCTGAATGTTTCACCAATAATCCGGCGAACATAGTTGGTTTCACTCGAATAAATTTTTTCCGCGTGCTGATCTATAAGTGTATAGAGGATTTGTATGCCCTGTATTATATCGCGGTCTTCGGTCTCGTGGTACTCAACGATGTAAACTTGCGGCCGCGGCCTGTTCCCTCTTGACGATGGCCGACGGTTCCGTGTTGGTGTCGATGGTCGATTGTTACCTGTCGATGGTCGCTTGTTACCTGTCGATGGTCGATTGTTGCCTGTCGATGGTCGCTTGTTACCTGTCGATGGTCGCTTGTTACCTGTCGATGGTCGATTGTTACCTGTCGATGGTCGATTGTTGCCTGTCGATGGTCGATTGTTACTTGTCCGTGGCCGATCGGTTGTTGCTCGCTTGGGGGCGAGATCGCTGACCACCCTTTCTCTCTCTATAGACGTCTTGAAACTCAATATCTTTTTAAGATCTTGCATCATTCCTCCCAAGGTACGCGTAGGCGAGGAAGGTACGCTCGGAGCCTGAGTGGCGGCGAACCAGTTGGAATTGCCCACTTCTTGCGCACATATTGGCAACGAGTACACGGATATATTGGATATGTCAGCTAGACTTGTTGCTGAGAAGACCGAAATTGCCATTTTTCTGCGGGTCGAGCTGGCCACAGGTGTTTGGGAATGAGTTTTGGAACGGAGGGATTTGAATCCTGAATGGATACGGGAATTAGCCAACACGCTGTTAAACGTGAAGCCCATCATGTCGTGCATGGTATCTTTCTTGGTCATCATTACAGGACGAATGGTAGCATTATGACCATTATCGTCCGCACTGTCGCTGACGATAGTTTCCATGTTCGAGACGCCGGATGGGGGACTGCGGGCTCCTTTCAGGCTACTGAGCCGCCTGTATAGATCATCGTCGCTGCACAGTAATTGTTCCATAAGGCCATGAAGCCTTGTTACGGTTTGATGTATCTCGATAATCGACGTTGACTGTAGGATGGAGAGCATGAGATTGAGGGAGCTCTTGTGGTTCTGTAGCCGCCGCACAACAGCACTGATACTGGCTTCCTTTATGGTCCACTTGACGCGATCGGAGACACTCATCCCCGATGATCCAATTTTTAGGCCGTCGGTAATTGCGTCAAGTTCGGAATACGTAGTTAGACATCCAGTGAGGGTTGCAACGAGGTGTTCTAGCAGAATATGCCTTTGAAGTTCGGCAGAAACCTTAACAGCTCCATTCACAAAATCTCGAATGTGTTGAAGTGCCGTAGAGATATCAGTCATCTCTGTCAATGTGACTGTTGCTAAGGCTGGCGCATCTGAAATAGCAGCCACTTGTGAAAGTATGGAGATGATCCTGCCGCCGGCTCCAAGAAGGGCGATCACCGAAGCTGTGACAGAGAGTGGATCCATCTCAGACCTCGCTCACCAGTACAACAGTCCACGATGCGTTAGTAACTGCCTCTTCCTGGTGGAGGTTTGGAAGTAAAGATACTTGCTGATCCCATGAGTTATGCTGTGCATATCTTGGGCTGGGAGATTGTTGTTCTGCAACGTTGTTCTCCGAGCCCCGCGACAGAGCCACCTCCATATCATTCGCCAGCCTTGCAGGAAGAAGAGAGCCGTAAAATAACCCTGCCACACCTAGAATTTTAAGCAGCTTGGCTTCATAGAAGTCAATTGCAGAATTTCCTTCACGTATGTTACAGCCCCTTTTTATATTATACAATTGGCTTCAGCAATTACAAAGCAAAAATAGGATAAGATACAGTTGTAGAGTTGCAACTGATTGGACTTAAAGCTGTAAAAGCCATAGGAAGATGATTTCGTTACGCGCATGGCCTTTTGCACGCTAAACGTATGATGCACTAAAATAGCTGTATGTCCACGTAAGCAAATCACCGAGCATTGGAATTTTGGAAGGCGATGTCAAACCTCAGTATTAGAACGCGGATATTGCATCGCATCGCCAGCCTGCTAGTATGTAACATAAAGAACCAGGTAACAAATATGGGAGGAAAACCAAGACACCAGGGTCGTGGCTATCCAGCCAAAGACCATATGAGAACAGACAAAAAAAGCCTTGCTGCCAGCTCAGCGCGGGCATGACGAGAAGTGTAAAAACACCGCCCCAAAGCAGTGGGAGGAGATAAAAAGAATATACTCACCGGAAAGCAAGATGACTGCGCCCCCTCCATCCCTTAACTCGTTGGTTTGGGTCCTACGGTGTCGATAAGGGACCAGCCAATCGGAGAACCTGGTTCAATGCAAGTGCCCAGTCAAATCCAGTAGCAAATTCTCTCAGGACCCCAACGGGTTAAGGGATACTGTGCAGAACCCATGCAATGCCCAGAAACAAATGAAAGGTGCAATGCAATGCAGAGCGAGTAAGAAAACCGACTGGTTAAGTGAGATATCCCCAAAACATTATTACAACGCTGATTTAGCCGTACCACCAGAGAGTCGACCCACCTTTCCGTATCTAATTCCAGTGCCGGGTGCCGATTTCATATCCTGTCCACATTCTATAGGCCAATACGCGCCTCATCATAACATTCATCTTCGTCACAGACATATCAGCCTCAAGCGTTATAGGCCCTCTCCAACAGCAAGCTCCATACTCCTCCTCCTCTCTCTATCAATGGTCGGGCCCGCAGGTCCCTGCACTCTCTCCACTCCCGCAAGCAGACTCCCGGGTACGAATCTGCTCCGATCACCTATATCCAGCATCGGTCCCTTCGCTTTCGACCCATCCATGACGCCATGCCCGACCGGGACGCTGCCCTGGCTGAACCCGGTATTTGCAAGCAAACCACGCCCGGTGAAGGCGTCCGTTTCGTCTTCGGGGACGTTGGTGTGGTTGTTCACCGCATAGGCCGCGAGGTTATTCGTAGGCATTCCGCCCTTGAGAGAACGCGTGCGTTCGTGGCCGGCTACGCCGTACGTGCCATAGGATTGGTTGCCTGCGGTTGTGGGTCGCGCACGCCAGTCAGTTGAGGGAGGGATCTTGATGGCTTCCTCGGGAGTTGTGGCGTTGGCGATCAGAGGCTCACCGCTGAGGGCGTCGGGGACGAACCCTTTGCCTTTGCGGGCGTGCTGTGGCGGTTCGCGGTATTGAGGCGTCAGATCAACGAGCGGTTTTGGCTTATTGCGGGTTGAAGTACCCCGGTGTAACTCATTGGACTCACGGCCACGTGTACTGCGGACGGATACTTTGCGGCCCAGGCCGCCCGATTCAATCGAGGCATGAGTAATGTACGTGGTGTTCATATTGTTGAGGAGGGAAGGACCATCTGTAAAGGGGCCAGTTATTTTGGCTACTTGCTCACGCTCTTGTTGAGCACGTTGGCGTTGGGAGTAGTTACGGCCGAGGAGGCCAGTAGGGGCGAAGGCGTCTTCCGCGCCAGATTGTGAGGATGTACTCTGAGTTAGGGAGTTGAGGCGGTTGGAGCTGCGTCCGGTGCTATCTTTAGTGGAGTGGCTTGGGTTCCATGAAACCGGGGGTGGACCTTTCACTCGCGTGGACATTTTGCGGCTGTGCATCGTCCTGGTATCTAACCCTGCGAAGGTATCGTCCGCGAAGGATGGTTCAGGGACAGCATCTTGATTAGCGGGTTTGTTGAATTGGCCGAGGTCTAGTAGTGGCTTGAAAGACCCTAATTGGTAATGCGAATCCACGGAAATGCTTCTTCCATGAAGTGATGAGCTGTTTCCTAGTGCTTTACTTCCCGCAACCTCCCGAGTTCCCAAGAATGTACGGGGAGGAGATGTGTCGACTGGCTTTGATTTTTTCTGACCTTCGCCCATGACGTTTACGAGATACCAACTCCGCCACCCTTGAACAGCTTTGTAGAATTTAGTTCCAGTCTGTTTGTCGCCAATGGCGAAAAAATGAACAAAGCTTGTCTCATTCTCGAACATAGATGATTTTTGCTGACTCTTAATTGCGAAACAGATCTTTTTCGGAGGCTTAACCGACTTCGCAATCTTTTTCGGAGTAGGGGAGTAGATGTCAAAATCAGACAAATGGCAAACATTGATAGAATCTTTCGCTGTCTCGTTCTTTGCGAGCACCATCTGCCCATCGGGGCGGAGGGAAACGAACCGCTTCGCCCATTTACCGGGCTTCTGGGAGTAGTAGATGTAGCAGGACATCCCTTCAGGCCTTGACTCGGGTACTTGCGAGGCGCTCAACTCATCGTCAACACCGCCAGAGGCCGAATCGACGAGTACAAGGATGTTCTGTCTGTCGTCGTCCCAAGAGTTCATCACATCTCTCACGTGCTCATAGTGCCGAAGCGGTCTCTGCACGCCAACTTTACCAAAAGATTCTAGTAAAACCGAAGCTTTTGCATCAATGGGCTCGGATAGGCACGTAGAGGCGGAGCGGATGAGATCTAAAGGAGTTGTTGTGGGAGTGACAGGAAGGAGAATAGAAGATTTGTTGCGTTCGACCAAAACACGCTATCCGTCCATTAGAGCTGCATACACTTTTTATTTGATCACGGGGCAAGACTTACTCGGTCTCCAGCATTGACAGCAGATATTGGGGCATCAATTCCCGGGACAACACCTCCACCTCCAGGCTTAATACTTGCAGGAGGTCCATTACCTCCGAGAAGCGTGTTGCTTACAGGGGGTCCATTACCGTTGCTGACCTGTCTGGGTTTGGAAATGTTGGCAGGATTGTTTGGCGACTTGGGGGGTTCATCTTCCTTTCGTCTTTTCAAGAAGCTGAACTTGGTTCCCTGTTTTGACGATGAGTGTGGATTGGGCGATGGCTCCGGTGGAGTCTTCAGTCTCGACCCATTCGGCTCTTCTTTCAGCTGCGGCGGTTTGCGCAATTTTCGTGAGGACTCGTGGTGCTCCCTCTCCCTCTGCTCCTTCGCCTTCGATCGCCTCTCCCGCCGCTCTGCCACTTCTGCCTCTTTCTGCAAACGCGCGCGGTCGGCCTGTTCAGCTTCCTTCTGAGCCCTAGCACGCTCAGCTTCCTCGGCCTCCCTGTCCAACCTCTCCCGTTCTGCCTGCTCAGCTTCGAATTTTGCCTGCTTCTCTGCCCTCAATTTTGCTTGCATCCATCTCTGACGTTCTGCTTCTTCTTGAATTAACTGCCTAGCTTCATCACGAGCTGCCGGCGGTGACTCCCTCCCCCCCTGTTTCACCGATGGCACCGGGTCTGCAGGCGCTCTGGACGACGGAGGCGACTTGGTGGAAGGACTTTGCGACCCGCTGTCATTGTGCGATGTGCGTGGGCGCGGGGCCGCAGCGGTGCTCGCAGCTCGCATGTGCGGAGTCGATGTCGCGTGCGTAGGGCTGGGGCGGTTTAGGGGTAGTTGGGGCAGCTTTTCAACTCCAGCCTGTCGCAGCGCACCCGCCGGAGGCAGCGGCGGTGGTTTCTGTGCATTCGCGCCCAAAGTTGTCGGCCGCTGGCGGTGGTACCGCGACATGCTCCTGCTGACCTGCTGGTCCTTCTGGGACCCGAGCGGAGAGGGCATGGCTGAGGGTGGTGGTGGTGTTTGCGCACTGGACTGCTGCAGCTCCAGCTCCTGAGCTCGTCGCACCGAACGGTAGCGCGAGAACTTGTGGGAGTCCAGCGCAGGCACAGTGTCGGCAGCCATTGTTTTGGGAAGTGAATTCCGGGGATATTTGTTTTCGCGTGCCTGTGGTGTTCAGGAATGTCTAGGAAGGGAATTGGGCGTCGCGGTGGGGATGGATATGCAGAGTCCACATATGCAGCACACAGGGCAGGCACATCGGGGGCGGCTAGATCGCCCTTAAGGGGGGAAGGCTGACGGCAGCTAAGCTCTTGGGATTTGGCGTATGCATAAACACATTGAATCCTTGGCGCCCAAATCCCCAAAAAAACACGCTAAAAAACCAGAGATTTCAACACCTGCCATTATTTGGATTAAAAAGTTAGTGAAGCTCTTTTTTTATATAAGAACTTATTTTGTATACTAATTCTTGGTGTTTTAGTGTTACCTCGCACTTGCGCTAATATTCTAGCCGCTGATATAAGGAAAGGGGGTAAATCCTTTACCTTAAAGTCTACCATGAAGTCTACCAGAAAGCCTACTGCGAAGCCTACTGCAAAGCCTACTGCAAAGCCTGCCGCAAAGCCTGCCGCGAAGCCTGCTATAAAGCCGACCATAAAGCTGACCGCGAAGCCTACCGCAAGTTCTTCTAAGTCTGCCACAAAACCTCCTATAAAGCCTGCTGTAAAGTCTACTCTAAGGCCAGCGCTTAAGCCCCTAAAGCAGAAGTCTGTATAAGTTTAGTTTAAGCAGCAAGGCAATATAAACGGTGGGGAAGCAGAGAAGTTAGAGGAGGAGCTAGAGGAGGAGCTAGAGGAGGAGCTAGAGAAGGAGCTTTAAGAGGAGCCACATGGATACTTAGAGGAGGATTAGGAGATAATAGACCTTAAAGATAATAATCCCCTGCTAAAAGCAGCTACTCTTCTAGAGCCAGTAATTAGTAGAAGTAGTAAAAAGAGGCCAGCTAAGAATTAACGCAAGACTACTGTTTGGGAGCCTCCTACTTCTGAATTAGATAAGGGTAGTAAGCCGGCCTCTATACCAGATAATCCTCTATAGGTTATTCTAAAGATCTATATTAATAATTAGCTGGTTTATACTAAAACTTTACGCTTAATACCACTCCCTTAGTTTAACCTTTTAGACGTAGAGCTTACTCTTTATGCCAAGGCAAATTACGTCCTAAATAATAAGGACTATACCATTAATAAACATGTTGCTATTCTTAAAATACTTAGCGGGCGTAGATCTAGGTATACCTAGCATCTTAATACTTTTGGTAAGGAGGAAGCTGCCGACCTTAAAGCTATATATTACTAATACGCGTTATAGTTCTGGCGTGAAATTTTATATGGTACATTTAAGCTGTGGATATAGTATAGTACCTATTAGGTAAAGAAGAAAGTAGTATTATTAAACAAGAACATACCTAGTAAGGATACACTACCTATAGATGTAACGCCCTTAAAGCATAAAATTTATATAAGCAGACTTAAGGATCAGAATGCTATATATATAGAATCCTTATAACGTGCAGGCGACTATTAAAAAGAGCTCTATAACTGGTAGTAGTGTACTTTTAAGTAGTATAATAATTGTAAAGGTATCTGCTTTATAGACCTATATAATAACCAATACTATAGAGTTGGCGTCAGTAAACACGAAGCCTGGTTAATTGCTATAACCTATAGCAAGGCAATATAATATAGTCCTCCTCTTAAGGTCTACGCAATTCTTAAATTAAATGGCCCTATTATAAGAGCTTCTTAACTATTAAATAAGGCTACTGCCGTATAAGAAATAAAGAGCGCAATATAGCAAATAATAGATATGTAAAAGATACAGTTTAAAATGGCTGCCTAGTAGATAATAATGGATAGTATAAGCTCTATACAGAAGAGTTAGGAGGTTTATAAGCAGTAATGGGACTAAGATCTATAGTTATAGATACCTATATACCAGTATTAACCGGGTCCTTATATATAGCACCCTCCTTTGTATGCACCACCAGGTATTCTACCCCCTTAACCTTCTCCTTAGCCTCCTATTTAGCCTCCTATATACTCTTAACAGCTTTAACAGCAGCTGCCACGCCCTATATATACACCACCTGCCCTACCTATAAGTATACAGCCTTTAGTAGGCACTTCACCGCTATAGTGGGTCGCGGGTTTAAGCCCTATTATTTAACCACACTTATTTAAAGAGGATGAGGCAGATATTATATAAAGGTTCTTTAATTAGAAGATAGGGTTAGTATAAGATCTATAGTAGAAGTTAAAGTGGCAGTAGGTAAAGGATATTACTAAGAAATAGAACTAGAAGATTAAAGACCTTAAGTAGATGGAGAACGGCTTATTAAGGCTGTATTAACTTGCTATTTGGCTAGGTATAAGTAATAGGCTAGCATAAGGATTTAGGGAGGAGTTATCTACTTTTAAGCCTATATATTATAAACAGTAAGCTACTATAGCTCTATTAGGAGGGCTTACGTCAGGAAAAAATTTACCAGCATTTTTGCAGCATTTGGCAGCATTTGGCGGCCAAATGCGCATTTCGCGCATTGCAATGTATAGCGTATGGTATCGACTAAGGAGCGGCATACTGCCGCATTTAACAGAAACCAATAACGCGGTGCAGCTAATTGCGCATTTGCAGCTACCCGGTTAAGTAGTGCCTTTATTCTATTAAGCTTTTTTTGCACTTAATGCGCAATTAACGTATAATGCCCTCCTTGCGCATTCTGTATATCTTACTCACTTCAAGCAATAGATAAGCGTTGCTCTTCCCGCGCACTTAATAGTATTTGCTTAGTCTGCGCAGTTAGTAGTATTTACCCATTCCGCGTAATTAGTATACTTTGCTCACTTTAAGTAATAGATAAATGTTGCTCTTCCTATATAGTTGTTATTAAGTGTTTATCCCGCGCACTTAATAGTATTTATTCAGTCTGCGCGGTTAGTAGTATTTACCCATTCCGCGTAATTGGTATACTTTACTCAGTCTGCGCAGTTAGTACTCTTTACTCATTCTACGCAGTTAGTGTTCTCTACTTATTCTATATGCCTAGCACACACTATATAAAGAACACATTTTAACCCAATAGTAGTATAGTATAACCTCAATACGCCTAATAACGCCCTTTAGTTAACCTGCTATTTTAAGTTTAATATTTACATTAGTTCCGCCGTAATAGTAGCACTATACCACTAAACCCCTAATCGTCTTTATTCTTGCCGTTATTTTCCCTATTAATTCTACTGCCTTCTCTATTCTTATCCTCTTCGTCACTATCATTTTCCCTATTTATTTTACTACCTTCTCTACTCTTATCCTCTTCGTTAACAAGTTCTAGTATTACCCATCCATCTCTACTCTATAGGCGGGCCTTTATATCCTCTAGTATAGCACTATCCATAATATCTATAACCTTAGACTTGCCGGCAAATATATACCGCAAGATACAGTAATTAATTCCTATTTCCTATTCATTGTCACCTTAAATTTGTTTAAGGAGCGCTTTAATAGCATTAATGTCATAGTTATATAGCATTAAAATCGTCTTATTAGTATACTGCAAGAAGGAGACCTTATATATGGTTTTAGGGCTCATTCTTAGCAACAAATGCGCTGGGCTACCGTTGTCCTATTATATTATCTTTATTAGCCCACATACAACAATTAAAATGGCGGGATATTGTAAAATAGGAAACGGTAGTAAAGTGCTACAGCATGCAGCAAGTATCGCGATATAACGTTGCAACGCAATTAATGTAATATTATGTGTTTATACTTACAGCATGCGGTTGTTAAGTAAACCCGTTATTATACTTAGGATCCAGTTCCTTTAGATCTTCTATAGTATCCTTAAAAGGATCACTAATTGCCTATTAAGTCTATAGCATCTTGTCTCTAGTTATATTCCGCATTTTATTAACTTGTTATAAAAGTAGCCTGCGTAGCCTTTTATCACACTTAGGTTAGTAGCTCTTCTAGGTATTCTATAGTCACTCCCAACTATTTATAATATACTTTAGTAAGTATAGTAAGAGGCTTCCTATGGTTTTACCTATAACTATAGCATTGGCTTTAAACTTATAAATGATTTATATTCCACTTCTATAGTCCTTAAGTGCATATTAAATCGCCACACATATAAGCCATATTATATTGGCTGTAATAGGCGAGAATAGGTTAGTACTATTCTTATTAAGGGCAAGTAACCTTAGCCCAGTATTAAAGAACACGCGTTTAATACAGCATGCAATAATTAGCGCCCTAAATCTTATCTCTCCATCCTAGTCTTGGTTAGTCAGGTATAGTAAAAGGTAGAGTACTAACCAGGCCACCAAGCGTAAAGCGGTTATTCTTAAGTAGTTCCTCTACTTCCTTTGCCATAACCTCAGTATCTAGTTCAAGACAGTTATAGCTCCCAGTAATAGTATTATGTACTATATTTATTATAGCACACCAAAACACGCTGAGTTAGTTATATAGCTGGAAAACTGGTTAGTATAGTGCTACTAAATTTAAGGACTGTAAACCTTATGTGCCGCCGGCCCTAGTGGCATACTTAATACTCTATTTATTAGGCCTTTATAACGGTCTGTAATAGCAATCACCTCTTTCCATATCTGCTTTATTAGTATATTTAGACCGCTTATATTTGTTTCCAGCTAGGGAGAAAGATAGAGCTCTTTAGGCATAGAGCCTATTATTATATATACAACAAGACATGTCTAAGCAATACTATATATCTTTATATCAACCGGGCTAAGTAGCTGCTTTATATATTGTCCAAAGTCATCCTATAGCGGTTGTTTATCTAAATAACATATACGTTTCTTTTAAGTATAGGTTTTAGATGTCTTAGGGTCGCTTAGGGTTTATAGGCTTTTATCTAATAAGAACGGGACTGTCCATTAGGATAACGTTATTAAAATTAACAATAATAGGTTGTACTATGGCACATAATAGTATTAATAATAGCCTTGCCTTTTAACAGAGACAATTACAGTATAGAGCTTAATATTATCCCCTTTAAAATCCAGATCATCTTAAAAGCTACTACTTAACTTACAGCATCTTCATTTACTTTTCTACAGAATGGGTAGAGGATAAGTATATTAGTCTAATAGAACTATTTGGCTTTTATACACACCTTACTTCCCTAGGAGACACTAAATAGTCTAGAGTCTTATACCTAATATACTTTAAACAATAACCCGTTTAACTTTTATGGTATAAATTAGGGTTTTCTTACTAAGTGTAGATAGAAAAGAGCCTTAACTAACTTATAATAATAAGTTAAGAGGGCGGCCTAACTATTTATTAGGCTTTGTAATAGGGCAATTAGATTACCTTACCATGGCATAAGGTTCTACTTTATATGATATTTTTTCTATGCCGCGCAGAAGCCTAGTTCCTTACAATATTTACCTACTTTTAAGGTAGAGGGTATAGTGTATAGGATATAAAGGGTAGCTAGCGCATAGAGGGCGATGTGTGGTGGTGTTATATTCTAGTTTGTTGTGGTCATGGTAATCTACCCCTTTATTGCAATCTGGCGCCGCTAGTTGCAACTTACCGCTATTTCAGCTAAGTCGTATTTATTTACCACCTAGTGCGAGCCTGTTTCCTTGCATATGCATTAACCTATACCCTATTTATTCACTCAAAGTCTTCATTATATATAGTATTATATATATCCCAATCACTGTAGTTGTTCACAAAGAAACAGTCTATAATATTAATGTCTATTAGCATAAGTAAGATAGGCCTTACGATATGGTTAATATTATATATCTAAAGGGTATCCAGCATACATCTTATCCTGCTACTGGATAGCTTTATACTCTATACTCTAAGCATTTTAGTTCTTATATTAATCTTGCCACCGTTATAAACTTAGAGGGTCTCTACCAACGCACTGGCATATTTTAGGTATTTGCCCTCTCTATCTAATTGCCTAGTATCCTAGATTGTAAGTAGCAGATAAAGCCTCCCAACTTTATTACTATAGAGGCTATCGTTTACCTGCTCGTATTCTTATATTATTACAGCATTATAGTAGGGGGCTCTAGTATCAGCCTATAATGGGGTACATTAAGCAAACACCTTATTAAGCTTATTGGTGTTAGTGGCGTCCTTCCTAAAGCAAATATAGCATATAACGCTGTAATAGATGCTTAGGGGCATCTTTAATACCTAATTATTATCAGCCTCTAGTTAGTTAACGTCCTAGTCTATTTACCAGATTCTATTAATCTACTTACGGCATTCCCTTATAAAGGGGGCCAGTTTAAATACAAGGTTGGTAATCTCCATCTAGCGCTATACCTCCTTAACTATACGCCAGATAGATATGTTAATTCTCTAGTCTTAAAGTGTCTAAGCTATATAGTTATCGAAGTTCCATATATATGAGTAATATACATATACATTAACTACAGGACCTAGTTATATCGTCTATATTACGCTTATTAGGTCTATTATATCAATTATATTAGTTAACACCTATAGCTTAAGTTCGTTCTAAAGCATCGTATTAAAATATATAGTGTTATATTATAGTATCTGCTCTTTATAGTTGTTCTGTTTATTAGTCCTGTGGTAGAATGCCTTCTGTAGCTTATATACTTGCTCTAAGTACTCTATATCTATGCCTCTAATTACTCCTAGTCACTAGATGCTCTTTAGATAGTAGGTAATAGCATATAGCTTAGGAATATTAAAGTGTAGTAGTCCTACCTTGCTTAGTTAAAATAGAAGGAATATATCCTTTATCTTGTCCATTCTATAAATAGCTACTACTAGGTACCAGATGGTTAATTTGTCGTGTAATATATATTAAAATAGTATAGTAAAGTCCATAAACACCTGGATAAATAGCATGGCGCCTTTATTCTATTTTAGCAAGGGTGCTATAGTAGGGACCAATTATTATAACAGAGATTTATACATCTTTCCTATCTATTAGCCAACATTTGCCCAGCTATCCCACACTATTATATCAGTAAATCGCTCTATCTATACAAAGCAGGTAGTAATAAGTGTATTAATATTTAACATCTCCTAGCCGCAACTATCTGTGCGCGGGATATTAAGGCCCTAATATTTTTTAGCCTATATTTTACTTTATATAAGCCCCTTAATCTAGTGCATAAGGTATTTATTAGTAAGGCCTTTAAGCACCTAGTGCAGGAAATTAGGCGCCATCATCTTATGGATATTAGATAGATTATAGCCCTATATAAAGTTGCGGAACAGCTAAATATAATCTAAGTCATCCTTCTTATTAGTATCGCAACCTTCCTACTATATTTATATTTAGTCTTTTGTCAATTGGTATATACGGAACGGCTATAGCCGCTAGATAGCAGTCGTTAGATTATGCCGTTTATTTATATATATATAACAAATTAAACATTTACGGCCACTCTTAATACCTATAAGCGTGACCTATTCTTTATAATCAGCCATAAATATAGCCAGAAGTGGAAAGCAGTGTTAATCCTAGCCATCTGCGTATAGGAGACATACTCCTTCTTTACTAGCTTTCTCTAATACTATAGGCATTATTAGCTTAACTATATAAGCAGTAGGGTTGTCGCTAAAGTATACATTTAAGGATAGCCGTAAGGGTCTTATATTGCACCGCTAATTATATTATTCAGTTACTAGGTATATAGACTAGGAGGTATATAAGTAGTAATAGGGCTAGTCAATTTACAGATTGTTAAACGCACAGTTTAATATTTCTAATTAAAATATAGAGCGGCCATGCTTTCTTGCCGCCGGCATATTGTGTTAATTAAGTTTTATCACTAGCTAATATAATCAGCACTACAGTTACACCAAGCAGTAGCTACTCTTATATCTCCTACTACTAGTCTACCATATTAAGCTTATTATATATTCTTATTCCTACTAATAAGTACTACCTTACTAGCAAGAAAGTTATATCTCCTTAGAAAGGGCCGTGACTAATAAAGAGGGATACAATCTCTAGAGCATTTCGGTAATATACCAGCAGCTACTAGTCCCCTACAGTTACAATTGTTTTAATCCACTACGGTTGCTTGCTCTTAGATTACATCCGTTTTAAAAGTAGTTTTACTTTAACATCTTTAGCACTCTAGCAAGAAAAATAGTCAGCAAATATTCCCTAAAGCCTAATATTATTAAACTACTCATTAATAGCGCGGTTAGAAGTCCTATAGCTCACCCACTATAAGACCTATATATATTCTGCCTTACTACTAAAAGGATAAAATAGGGGAGGTGTCTTATCTAGTGCACTACTAGTACGTTTAATATGTAGCATAATATCGCATACTGCCGCAGTATCGTCCGCAGTTTATAGATTTCCTTAGTTCTATCCTAGAGGCTTTCCTATAGCACAGCCAGTAGCCTCTTCAAATATTTTAGTCCAAAAGACGTCTATAGATATTCCAGTTAAAGTTTACTAATTAGTCTTAACTATTGCTAGGTTATGCACCCTATTAAATATTACGGAATTATTATTATAGTGCACATCCGCAGCCCTATTATTTAGCTTATTAATAATATTATTGCCTAGAGCTTATGCGGGTGGCTACTTATTATCTTACTCTAATTCGGCCTTATAATTAGTTATTTAATGCCCTTCTAAGGTTTAATAGCATAGTGCATCATCGTCTATATATTATATAAGTGACCACTTATTATCTTACTTTAGCTCGGCCCTATAATAGGCTGTCTAATACTCCCCTAAGCTTTAATAGCGTAAGGGTATATTATTATCTGTCTCTCTAATATTAACAGCCTTATATCTATCCTTCTTCCGTTTCTGTTTTCTTAAACAATATTATTTATAACAGGTTAGACCGCCTATGCTTTTACTTTAGTCCCGCACTTTCTATATTACCGCTAAATAGAGCTTATTTATAAATTACCATATTAAGCTATAACTTGCTACAGTTTAGTTAAAAGGGGGCCAAAAACAATATCTGTGTAAAACCGTATGTTTAAAGTAGTATTTATAGCTCGTGCTATATTATAAGTAAGAGCATAGCAATGTCCGTGGACACTAACGCGCTAAATAGCATAATCCGCTATATTTTGCGCTAATTTGCACCAGATCGCGTCACATTAGGCTAGGAGGCTCTACTTATTGCTAATATTACGCCGCCTCTCTGTTATACTAAGCACAGGATTCTAAACACCACTATTCCCTACTTAAGATACTAGACTATCTTTTACAATAGGACGCAATATATAACAGCGGTATGCCGTAAATGCGGCGTAGTATAACTCTGTAAGCGCTATAGACCTATAAAAAGATATACAGCTTATTACTAGCTTGGGTATTACTATAAAGAGACTTAATACTATTAAGCGGACTTTTAAGCAGGTTATTATTAAGGACGGTATCCTATATGTTTTATTTTATAGACAACTAAACAATTTGCTACGTAAGTAGGTAATCTAGAAAGTTATCTATTAAGTAGTAGAATGCGAGAAGGCACTAGTGCCATAGGTATATAAGGCCATATAGAATATACTAGCCCGCGCACAGTTAAATATATATAAAAAAATAAAGGTGCCAGGGCGGCCTAGCATTAACTATATAGTGGATGCGGAAAAGGGGTATATAGCTGCCATAAACTTACAGAACTTGTCCCTACTTAGCCATATACAAAACTATAGCTATAATCTTAAACAACTTATTATACTACTTTATAGGCGGTAACTAGATAGTATGAACTTAGTCCTAAGCATAAATATAGCCTTAAGTCTAATATCACTGCCTAATACGCCTTAAGGCCTACGCATAGTTAAATATTAGCTACTAGTTAAGATATTTTTAGAGGCCGGGGTAGATTATAACAAGGAGTAGATATAGGCCGCCTATATAGAGACTATACCTATCCAAAACAATGGGGCCTTAAGGACTGCTCTATTAAGGGCAGTTTATTATAGGGTGGGCTAGGCTGTATTCACAGCTATCTATAGAAATAGTATACAGGTGTCCGTTTTAATTGTAATATATCACTAATGTTTATCTAGCCCCATTACTAGCGCGACACATTTCGCTGGGTGGGCTAAAAGGCATTAATTAATTATAGTTAATCTAATCTATGTGGAGATAGTAACTTTAGTTAAGTTTACCTTATAGCAAGACCTCCTATTACACTAGGAAGCCCTAAAATTATTATCTATATATACAATCTTAGGTTATCTAGGCGTAGTATAGCAAATCGCCTTTACTATAGGCTCTTCTATTAGGGGCAATTACATAGACATTATATTTATTCTATATTTTGCTAGCTAGTAGCTAATAGGGTAGGATAAGTATCATTTTAAGAACCTATAGCCTTAGCGACAAGTTTCTTAAGATATAGTAAGGGCATACTAATGCCAGTAATAGTATAGCTTAGGTTAGGGAACTGCCCAATATAAGTAGGAGAGGGCGTTAAGTCGCGTTGCCTTAGCGGCAGCTATGGCGAGAAAAGGATTAGATACTATTTAGGGTTATTACAGTTCAGCAAAAATAGAGGCGGCCTATACTATACAGAGAGTAATTAATAATAGTTGCAGTTAGTGTATCTAAAAGTCAGTATCGCTATTAGCGTCGCTAATAATATAAGCAGTTAGTAAGCTTAGCTATAAAACTATAGCTAGCTAGCAGCTCGCTGCCTTAGTAGTAAGATTTGGTAGTAGTTAAAGCTTTTAGTAGAGCTCTATATAGAGCTTTAGTGCAGAGCTTTAGTAGAGCTCTATATAGAACTTTAATAGAGCTCTATACAGAGCTTTAAGGGAGCTTTGTAGAGCCTCTCTAATAGAGCTCCTAGCAAAACCTTTGGTAGAGCTCTGTGCTAAGCCCCTAATAAAGCTTTAGTAGCTAGGGAAATTAATTATAGAGTCTAGCTTTAAGCTAGAATTATTATAAATTAGTAAACCCTTAGTTAAATATAGTATATGCTAAAACCGGGTTAGAGGCTCTGCTAAAGGCTCTACTAGCTATACTACTTACCTAATTAGGATAGCTAGCTAATAGCTTAACAGTTAGCAGACAGCAAGCAATCCACTTAACGTAGTTAGTTAGCTATAAAGGCTAAAGCTCGCAGCTAGCTGACTAGTTGCGGTTATTGATAAGATATCTAGACTATAATCTAACTAGTTAAGTACTTAAAATCTAGATTATAGATCAGCATTAATTAACCGCTAGCCTATAAGGGATAGAAATTAGGGTTACTAGACTTTATAAATTAGGCTATCTTTACCATAATACGCTTGTCTATTTTGGAGATTATAATTATTAAGAGTCTATCCTATTCGGCTATAATATATAGTGTCATAATATGCCATATTTTATCCAGTGCTATAGTAAAATTATAAATGCTAAAGGCCTATAGCTACTGCCGCTCTTAACTTCTATCTAGTGTCCCTATTTAAGGGTCTTATTGCTAGTAATATCTATAACATCCATTCTTACCACTCTCCTTATGTTCCAACACCACTAACATCCTCTCCATTATTATTATCCTTACTATTATCACCAGCACTATTCTAGCTATTATTGTTAGCGCCCTCTCTATTGGCCTCATTCCACACTTTAGTATAATTACTGGTACTACTAATATTTATTACACCCGTAAAGTTAGGGATAGCAATATTAAAGTCAATGTCTATGCTATATAAAATGGGCGTGTAATCGGCTGTACGCTAGCAGTAGATACACTGTATGGTTTTATTAACGTTAAATGGGGCGACAAGTTACTAAAAGTTCTCTTTCTACTTAGGATTCTTAAGGTTAATAAATACCTTATTATCCTTACACCACTTCTTAATTTTATAGTATGCGGTATTTATAAAGGTCTTATCGCCGGTATAATAATTATGGACCACCTAGGGACTACCAATGATAACAAGGCCCGCTTATAGTCTAGTAATTACAAAAAGGTTCCTCACTATATCCTAGACAAATTTTAGCAGACTAGTAACTGTTATATTATACACTAATAACTCCACCTAGCTGCCTTAGATGCCATTAACAGTAAAGACCTTAATCTCGCTAACTACTGGCACAAATTCCCACTATTTACTGCCATCTTGCTAGGCGTAGCACTATTCTTTAAGCGTATATAGCGCTATAGAGTAGACAGCAAGTTAGGCTATATATAGAACAGCAAGGCTAACCTCTAATGGCTTAAATCCAAAGTCTATTAGCGCCATGGCCACCTAGAATGCGCGTTAAGCATGGACTAGGTTATACATTAATTAGCTAAACTTATTTACCTATATAGTACCATTGACGGCAAGGAACGCAACAGGGTGGTTATAATGTAGTACATCCTTAAAAAAGCTTACCGCTAGCTTTAACTGCTCTTAGTCCTTAACTATTAGGCTTATCTAAAGCTAGCTATATAGCAGGACGGCATTTATAAGATATATAATATCTTTAATAAATTAATGTTGCAGTAAGAACTATACTGTATCTATACTAGCCGCAAGGAGACGCGTATAGAGGGAGATGGATTTTTAATAGTAGAATGGATTATTGAAATTAGGACTAAGGATTAGTTTTAGTTAGTATATATTACTAAGGAGAACCTAAGGCATAGGGTTGCTAGCCTGGATTTATAGACCTCCCTAAATTAAATATGGTTTGCTCTAAGCGAATCTAGCAAAACTACCTAGCTTAGACGCCTTCCTAGCCTCATTATAGAAAACTGTGTATACAGCGCTAATAGAATGTATATAGGTCTGCGAGACCATATTAGGTATTATAAGAATAACATTAACCTTCTTGGCCAGGTGTATAATAACTATATTAGCCACAAGTATTAATCCTATTTTATTGTCTTATATTATATTATTACCAAGCGCAAATTAGTGCAAGTATTGGCGGAATTTGGCGTATTTAGTTGTATTAGGGTCTGTAATGGGATATAGGTTTCCGTTACTATCTAGAACACCTATAAGGCATAATAGCTACTAACCTTTAGACAAATCTATAACCTATAACCGCTTATTAAAGCTAGTAGTATTATTAGCCTTAAATATACGGTAGAGTAGGAATGCTATATTTAGTATAGATATATCCTTATTAATCATAGCATAGTTATCCTATTTCTTAAAATACTTAGGACAAGTATTAATGCCTGCCGCTGTTTGCTGTATAACGGCATCCTATATATAGACCTTAGTTTCCATTAAGCGCATATAGCGGTAAAGGACGATAGGAAATTTAGTAAGATGGCCTTATATAATTAGTGCCTTATAGTCCTCTATAAGTACATTATTAATTATCTCAGCTAGTATATCTAGTTGGTAATTAAGCGGTAATAAGACCTAGATTCTGGTAGGATCCTACTAGGGCAACCTAAGTTAATACTAGTATTATACTAAGATAGTTAGGAAAGTTAATTTCCTAACACCACTAGGGCCTTAGATTAGCAAAATACTGCCTATTATATATTTAAGCGTAGTACAGGCACCCATTTACTCTTTATTAAGTAGCGGTAAGACGGCCTTAAGGGCATTATTAACTAAGTTCTTCCTATACTTAGCAATATCGCAGTTAAAGTAATTAATATGCGGGAGATCTATAAAGTTGTTAAATAGTATAATTTAGCACTTAATTTAGAAACTGTCGCCTCCTTACTATAGGTAGCGTAGAGTGTTAATCTCTTAGGAGATTCTAACTTTAGGGATACGCTTAGTTATAAGATATTTAATACCCTATACTGTAATTAGGGCCTTGCTTAAGTTATTAACTATTATAAAGTCATTGCTACTTAGGATATACTCCGGAGCAAATATAGGGTTTAGTATAAACTTATAACCCACCTATAGTTAAAAGATAAAAGTATAGTAGTTATAGCTAGAGCTAAAAGGAGTGGTATTAACAATAACTCCTTTTTAGCTGGCCTAGCTATCTGCGTCTTTACCTAGGAATAAGATATTAATAATAGAGTTAGTATAAAGGGTAAGACCATTAACTATTTAGATGGTAGCGTAGTAGACTCAATCCGCGCCACCTAGGAAGGTAATAAGATAAATAATAGTAGGTATCTAGGGGTTCTAGTTAATAACCTTAAGGCTTATAACTACGGCATAGAACTAGACTATAAAATACTTAAGAACGCTATTAAACTAATACCTTGTAGGGATTTTGTATAATAGTTAATCCTCTACTAAGAGCTATATGCTAAGCTGGACATTTATATTATAGTTCTTCTACTAGCGACCTAAAGAATTATTAATACTCTACTACTGTAGGCTTGCGTTTAGGCTTATAATATAACCATTAAGCCATTTAGTGCCTAGCATAAAAAAGTAGATAATAACTGTAGGATTATTTAACAGTATATCCCAAGCTTTGTGGATTTATAGCATAAATAGGCCAAAGTCCCTATTAATAAAGAAGTACTTGCTAAGCAATATATATATACCTAGTGCAAGTTTGTTAAAGGCGGTAATAAACCTAATATAGTAAAGTTGTAGGGTTATAGCATCTTACGGGAAAATGTGAGTAAGATACTTAAGCGTAGTTGGATATAATAGTTGTTAAGTAACTAGAGAAGCAGCATTAGCAGTACTAACCTTAACATTACTAGCAATATTAGCATCCGTAAATTAGATAGACGCTATCTTATATAAACAGTGAGTAGGCATTCTACTAGCCTTATAAGACACCTGGAATATAATACCACATACTATAATATACTCTTTAATAATTTGCGTAATAAACTAAACTATAAGGTAGTTGTTGCTTAGAAGCTGGAGTGCATCTAAAGGTTTAGCCATTATGGAATTGCTATCCTTTATATGGGTGTCTAAATCATCTACTAGGCTATCCACTACTAGATAAAAGCTGGCTATATTAAAGGGTTTAAGTAAGGGAGAGGTAATAACTATACTTAAAGCAGCAGCACCTAGTGCATCTACCTTGCCTAGAGTAGTTGTGGCGTCTGTTGCCTAAATTAAAGTAGGTCTACTTATGCAATCATTAATATTATACCCTATAACTTTATAGTTCTTATATACCTAACTATAGAAGATAGTTTAATAGTCTAGGGAGTTATAGTTTAGGTAAGTCTACTTCTTCTTATCTAATAGCTAAGGACAGTCTTGCTTTCTATGGCCTATAGTACTATATTAATTACACATTATATAAGGATAGTTACTCTTAAGATAACCGGCTTCCCTATAATTATTATATATAGGGTTAAGGCAGTTAGCTTTAAGATAACTAGCCTTACTGTAGCCGTAATAAAGTTAAGAAGCTTTCTTAAGAGGACAATTGGCGCGTATATAGCCAGTAGACAAACAGAGATAGTATTTTAGAGTGTTATTAGCCAAGAGGTATAGATTGCTAAGCTCTAGAAGAAGAGGCTTATTAAGTATAAGGCCCTTGCCATTGCCTTATAAGACACCAAAGTCCACAGCTGCTATAATTAAGGCAATCTTAAAAACCATAATGCCCTTAGCAAACTTTTTGTGGTTATAGACGTAGTTAATATTACAAGTTATAAAATAATTAGTGGGTAAGTCCATTTTAGTAGTAAACTATATTAAGTAGTGGTCTGTGTAAACGTATTAGTAAATATAGATTCTCTATTATATAGCTAAGGTTAAAGATAAGGCAGCTAACTTACTACATTATAAGGCTTTATAGCCTAGATAGATCTATAGAGGCACCAGTTATAGAGGTGGATATTAGTAGGGTAGGAGTAAGGGAGGGTGGTTAGTAGAGTTAGGTTAACTAGTAAAGATAAGGAGATAAGGCGCGCCCTAACAAAATTGTATATATAAGGCCTTGGCGGCAATGCATATAATTGTACACTCCGTAGGTTAAATACGTGTAAATGCAAATCTATAGTAATAAGACTAACCTATAGAGGAAGACGTAGTATAGTATAAGTTAAGGGGACTACCCTACTTAGCCTATCTCTTAATATAGGCCAGGCAATAGTCCAGCACTATTAAGCTCTTATAGTTTATAATATAAGTATATAGATATATAGAAGGGTAAGGGAAAAGAGAAGCAAGTAGTAAAGTAAAAGTACTTTACTATAGGCAAGCTAATTATGTTATAGGTAAACAGAAACTCAAACACTGTAATCTATTAAAAATATCACTAATAAGCACAGCCTACTACTACTAAAAAGTACAAGTCTTTTCCTCCCTTAATTAGTAAGAGAAAAGGTATTATTAGCTAAATAATCTCTTACTAGAGTACTAGGTGGGGAGTGGGATATTATAAGACTATATATAGTTCTAGATAGATCTAAAATAAAGATATTAAATATAAGAGACTCTAATGCAGAAAATACTATAGTAGAACACTAACCTCTTATATAACACCAAATAGATAAATAGCGAGATAAGTTAATATTACTAAGCGGCTGGATGCTAGGTATATATAACATGTCTACTATCCTAAAATACCCTAATATGCCCTAATATGCCCTAATATATCCTAATATACTGCAAAATGCTATAAAATGCTATTAATTGCATAAACTTATAATATAAGATACAAAACCTCCTATAACCTTTTACGGTAGATATGCGTTTAAATAAGCACTAGATGTTTAGGCATAGACATAAAAGCATCCTATATACTAGATAATTATTATTCTAAATAGACTTACCTAGCAGGCCCTTAAGTATATAATAATAACACTAGTGATTATAAAGTAAGTATAATACGTCGCCGTTTACTAGATATACTACCTGTTATATACTAAGCACTTTGTAGTAATGGAGTCCGCATATATAGATATAGGCCAGCCCTCTAACTCTAGTGGCGTATATATCTACCAACTTTATACAATAATAAGAAATATAGTGACGCCTATAATAAGTGCAATACGTTACTGTCTACCAGAAATACTACCTATTATATAGCAAACACTTTACAGTGATGGAGCTTGCATGTATAGATATAGGCCAGCCTTCTAACTCTAGCAGCGCGTATATATACTAACTTTATCAATAATAAGAAATATAGTAACACCTATAACCTCCTATATTCTACTATATTATAATAACCAGTCACCCCTCTATAGGCACTTAATAAATCGCTTGTATTAAAAACTATAAGAGTCTAGTAGTACTAGACTACTACCTAGCCCTAAATAGGCTGGGTAGGGTAGTCCCTATATATTATATAATTATACCCTTATATAATTGTGCCCTTATTTAACTGTATAGCACTAAGTCTAGCCGCATTTACCCTAACTAGTAGCAGTAAATAATAGCTAATTTTACCTCTATATAGGCATGTACGGGTAATTGTAAGATCTACCACTTTACCTCTCCTTTATTTACCTTACTTATCCCACCTTCTATCTCTCTAATAACTAACCTCTAACTATATCTAACACTAAAGTTATACTAGTATAGTACTAGCTAGCTACCACACAAAGCTATTCTACTTTAATAGTTACCTTCTACTTAATATATGCTGTAATATTGTATATACCTAACCAAACAAGCGACTTAATAATAACGCAACTATAGGCAAAGCTAGATGTATAGTATAAGGCGAACCTAAAGCTAACTAAAGATACGGATATTGCCTAAGGCTTTAGAATAACTATTAAAAACTATAATAGACTAAAAGAGAGGGTTAAAGATATCGCAATTAAAGTTAAGCCTAAGCACGTGATATATTGCGGCAACTCTATAATAATAAAAGAAGGACACGTTAAGGAGTTTTATAAGTAACTCCTACAATTTACTAATACTCTACTGGATTAAAAACTGCAGGTAATCCTAAAAATTATAGGAAGTGCTCATTCTAATTATATAAGGAGAGTACTAAGTACCTCCAATAAATTAAAAAACCTACCTTTGCGTAAATATATGTTACCCTAAAAGACCAAAGCATGAGACAAAACGATGCTATCTTAGCTACTGCATGCGATATAGCCTATAGACGTTACCGTAAACCCACTGCCTAGTATCCCTTTGCCTTAGTTAGTAACCCTAGTGGCAAGCAATGCAATTAATATAGGAGATATTAAGATTGAAATCCAATCCATAGGCTTAATGGGTAAGTTAATAGTTAGGGTAGTCCAAGTCTTATATCTAATAAGCGGAAACCTATATATAGCTCTAGGCAAGCTATAGGAGGAACTACAAGCCTATACAGAGCTTAATATTAACAGTCCGCCTAAAAAGAACATCTATATATCGCTATAGAGACATAAAAACCTCGCAATATGGTTAGAGGGCACACTTATTATAGCTCTTAGCAAAATAGTGAAAAATGGCATAAAGAAGGCCGTGCTTATAGCATTATTCTCACCTTCTAGCTTAAACTCCTAAGTCACTGCCACTAATAATATACTGTTAGCTATTAAATCTAAGGCGCCTGGACGCAATAGACGTAGTGTAAAAGATAGCTAGCAAGTCCCAATATTATATAAGGCTAGCGGTAAGAGTAAACTAGGAGAAGGCAAGAAGCGGAGTTATTTAGGATTAGTAGTATATAGCTCCAAGGAAGATAGCAAGAGCGAGCCTATTAGATATAAGAAATCAGATAATAGTAAGACTAAATTGGGTAGATATAATAAGTAGCCTTAACTAAGATTGGTAATAAGTGCCCTAGTAGAGAATAATAAAAGTAAGCTAGCTGCGCCTAGGAAGTTAAATAGTTATAAGGCCAACCCAAATAGATATAGGAAGTGCCCTTAACCAGAATTAGCGGCAGGCACCCTTATAGAAAGCAGTAATAACAAGCTAGTTATGTATAGAAGGTAATTAGCAAAGGGAAGACGTAACCCATCTGCCTATAAGCCCATATTAATAAGTAACAGCAGTACTGGAGAAATCGCCGCAGATAATAGCAAATTGCCGTAACCTATTACTAAACCTATAGGTACACACTAGCCTAACAATATAATAGACAACCCTACTACCGCATTACCAACTATTAATACCCCTTAAGATGTTACCGCAGAGGACAGTAAATTACTGCAATATGCTAGTAGACATAATAATTAGTTCCTATATTACACTAACTCCAAGGATATAGAGAGTAGAGATAAAAATAAGGATTTAGTTAATAACAGCAACTAAGATAAGGATTTAGTTAATAATAACAATTAAGATAAGGATTTAGTTAATAATAATAACCAAAATATAGATATAGAGGAAGAACTTAACTAGTAAAATTTCCTAGCCTAGCTCTATAAGGCCGGAAAGGATAATCTAGATAGCGCACTAGCGTATATAACGGAGGCGGATCTTCTGCTTACTCTAGAGTATTTCCCACTTATTTTATTAAAAGCACTCTCTAAGACCGCCCTAATTGAACTCCCTAATTAGGGCCTTATATTAGGCTTTAAATTCAGCCCATACTAAGTGGTATATATGGCTTGGGCATTTAAGTAAGAGAGGATAATTAAAGGAGGCGGCATCTATGTAGATAAACCTAGCACAGGCAAGACTGTATAAATAATTACTTAATAGCTAATAAACTACTTTTATTATTAAAACGTAATAGACATTTAAGAGGCCTAAGCTATTAGGGACGTAACCCACCACCTACCTAAGATGTATTTACCAGATACAAAATGCCTACAGGCAGCAAAGCAGCTAATTATATACTATTACAAAGATAACTTTAAGAAGCTGTACCCTATAGACCTATAGTAAGGCTGCTTAGTTATCCTTATGCTAAACCCAGGCCTACTAGGATTTCTGAAGGACGTAAGTGCAATATTATAAGATAGCGTGATTATAAAGCGCCTTAACCTGCCCTAGATTACAATTCTCGCCCCTAGCTATAATAAAGTTAAGATATTTAGTAAACTAAAAAAGGACAAATGGCCGTAAATCTATAAGGCTCTTAAGTGGACCAATAAGGAATAATAGGAGAATAATAATAATATATATATAGTTGGTAAGACTTTGCTACTATACCTATAGGGTAAAGCTAGGTTTAAGAACAATTATTACCTTACCCCTAATATGATGGAACTATTAGCGCTAAAACACTTAACCTAATTCCTTCTAATTACTACGCGAAATTGTATTACCACACAACTAATATACGAGTTTATTACTATATAAACCAGTATATAAAAACACCTAACTGGCTAATCCCCTAAAACGCATTAGGTATTAAAGAGTGTAATATAGGTTAGGCATATCCTCTGGGACAAATACTACCTGGACGCAACTAGTAGAGTCTTAATATTATTTATTTAGGATATAGTTAAGGAGTACTATATTGCGTATAATCGCAGCCTTGCTATATAGGGTGTGTCTAGTATACCCAATAATAGGAACCCAATGCAACTAATGCGGTTTATTATAGCAGGATTAAAGAGGCCTAAGTAGGAAGAAGTAGATAAGCTAAAGGAAATAGAGTTTAAAGTACTGCTTAAACTTAAAGAAGAAAACATCTAGCTAAAGAAGAAGGAATTTAACCGTCTCTATAAGGATATAAAGACCAACCCAGCTAGAGCAGTAGCAGATAGGAAATTTGGTAAACTGGCTGTATTTTTCTGCATAGTTATTTTAATGTTTTAGATATATAGAGGGGAGTTAACACTCTGGTTTAACTAGCAAAAGCTTATCCCAAAAAATAGCTATCTTAAATTAGTTATATTATAGGCCAACCCTAATAATACCAAGGCGGCTATAATTATAGCTATAGAGGACTAAGTAAGGATAGAGTAGAGGCGCTGATATAAGGAACTTCTAGCTATATAGGAGGAAGATAGCAGCAATCTAAATACTAAACCTAAGATACCGTAACTTACCTAAGCTGAGTTATACACCAATATGAAAACGGTAGTAAGTATAGCCTAGGTTGTTTAATACTAGGACCAGTAAGCCCCTATTATAATTAAGTCCGACAATAAATACCTAAAAACTTAGAGTTGCATACTTAAGGACCCAATTATTGCTAAGTGGACTACTAACCCGCTTAGTAAGAAGTTCACCAATATGCTTAACTGCTATTTTTAACAGAATGCAAAGTTCTTTAAAGCTAAAAAAATCTGCAATTGCGTTTATATTGAAAAATGGACAGATGGTTCAGCGTGTAAGATTGTCATTACTACTTACTTACCTTTTACACTAGCTTGTTGGTTTAATAGGCTATATAAAGAATACGGTAAAGATAAGGTGCTCTACTATGCAGCCGGCATGTCCAATATTAAGAAGGCTAAGGCTAGGCAAACCTTTAACACTAATAATTTTAAGTAGATCCTACTTTACACCTTTATATTAATTAGGCTGTCCATTAACCTATAGCGCGCAAATTATACTATTATGGTCGAGCTAAGCCATAAGCTCTCAGAGGTAAAGTAACTGTTTACTTAGATAGATTAATAAGGACAGACTAAGCCCGTCTACTATGGTACTATTATAGCTAATTAGAAGTTAAGTATTAAGCAGAGGATGTTAAAGTTAACTAAATTTACGTTATTACTGCAGAAGTTGGTGTATAAGGAGAAGGCCGGTTTAAGCTTAAAAGTAGGCTAAGGTAAGAAAGATACCAAAACTATCTAATACTGGTAACAATTATAAGAGTATAATGCAACTATAGATAGTTCTAAACACTATATATAGCTATTATATAGCGAAACCTGTTACGATTATATAGTGGCGTATATATAGGCTAAGGGATGTATCTTCCAGTAACTTATAGGTAGTAGCGTAGCGTATATAGTAGCGTTAGGAAAAAATTTACCAGCATTTTTACAGTATTTAGCAGTATATTGCGGCTAAATGCGCATTTTATAACGTGTAGCGTATAGTATTAACTAAGGTGCGGCTAAATAAAAAATTATTAAAATTATACTTTTATGCATGCTTACTAATATTAAGAAAGTATATATAAAATATAAAATATATTAATTTTATTATT
>Ga0307507_10001290_pt1 | contig 56198 bp, 49 predicted proteins | sample 7_EM_MG_FD_207223 | JGI IMG/M metagenome (GOLD analysis project Ga0307507, IMG submission 207223) | Populus trichocarpa ectomycorrhiza microbial communities from riparian zone in the Pacific Northwest, United States - 7_EM | ecosystem: Host-associated > Plants > Roots > Unclassified | place... | reverse complement strand
TACCACTTTTATCTAAATATCCTAAAGATAGGTAATATTATATAGATATAAAGCTTATAAGAGCTCTGGGGAGCCCCGCACGGAGCTCTACCAAAGCTCAGCAAAAGCTCTGCACGAAGCCCCGCACAAAGCTCTGCACGAAGCTCTGCGGAGGCTCTACACGAAGCTCTGCGTACAGAGGCTCTGCGCGAAGCTCTGCGGAGGCTCCGCATAAAGCTCTGCGGAGGCTCCGTATAAAGCTCTGCGGAGGCTCTGCATAAAGCTCTGCGGAGACTCCGTATAAAGCTCTACATAAAGCTCTATACGAAGCTCTAGTAAATACCTTTAGCTTTCCTACTAATTAGATATCTCCTTTTTACCTTTTTATTTATACTTCTCTTTATATAAAATACTATAAAATAAAATAAAAATAGGAAAAAAGAGAGGAGACCCAGTAGTTTAAATTTAGTAACTTTTATTTACTCCTTATTGTCCTCTAGTTCCACAATCCAATTCTTACCCTCTAGTGCTCCCGCTGCCGCCACTATAGGCTAAGAATTTATATTGTACAACGAACATTAAGCCCTATAATCCCACTACTTGCAATTTCCACAGCACCCACTACAGAACCCTAGGAGACTCCGACATTTAGTAAAGGGGTAAGGGCCTACTAGATAATGTAGAGTCGCCGTATAAGCCTTGCAAGGCTAGTATTAATTAGCTCTCTGCCTTGTACAAATAATATAAGTTACTTATAGTTGTATTTAGAGACCCACAGCTCTAAATTAGAATTGCATTTATATATAAGGGCCTGTAAGGGCGCGAAGAGGCTTTAGGGAAGATTCGAAGGAACAATATAAATTCTATCTAAATCTAAGGGTATATAGCTCTTGAAGAGAACAAGACGTTGCGTAAAGAAGAGAAAGGAATAACCAGAGAATCTTATAATTAAATAGTTAGGGGTCTTGGTCGATGCGTGCGCACGTGCGTACGCGGACGGACTTTGGTAGAAGTTGATTAAGCTAGCAGAATTTGGCAGAATTCGGTCAAAGCGTTAAGTTTATTTGTTAAGTGTTTTACCAAGACATTCCTACTATAACTAGGCTAGTCCCGTTACAGTACCCCCCCCTTTGGCCAAAGGTTCAAAATAATTCAATTTAGTTAAGAATTTATAATTTTATTATATGTCGTATTTTCATGTCGGGTGGCGGTCTTGGCAAGGCAGATCTGACTAATTAGACAACTTTAACCGCCGGTCGAAGTTCCTTAACATCTTGCGTATTATATAATCGCGTTATAAACGTTATAACTTATTTCAAGTTCTTTTTAAATTCGAGTTTCGTGTATTTGTGTTGGGTGGCAGTTGTTTACCTTTGTGTTGTATCCATCTAGCCGGAGTAGGCCGCGAAGGATGGTCTTTATGGAATTCTTTTACTAAGGTAGGCGCGTCGGCCTTAATCTGGTTATAGGTTTCCTAGATTTGTGTTTTATATCCTTCCTACTTAATAAGAAGTTTAAATTATTTGGATTATGGTTTTTATCGCATATTATTAATTAAGTTAATAAAGTAAGAACCATTACTATTATTAACAATTATAGGAGGTGGCGGTGGTACTTTATAAGTTATAGAATTATCTTTTAAAGGTTGTAATAAGCTTATATAAAACGTCGGGTGTATTTTTATCTTAGTTGGCAGTTTAAGCTTGTAGGCGTACGGGCTTAGTTTCTTCTTAATTTGGTATAGGCCTACAAACTTCCAATTAAGTTTCTTTAAGGGCTGTTAAGTCCGTATATTTCGTGTATTTAGGTAAGCTATGTTACCTTCCTTAAAGTCCTATGTGGGAGCTCATCCTTTATTTACATGCTATTCCTATACTGTTTAAGTGTACGTTAATTTACTTTATAACAGTTCCGTTAACTGCTTTATTTAATCAGCGAAGTTATACGCGTTAATTAACTGGATCCGTTTAATTGTGGGTCCTATTATATTGATTTTGGGTTATGGTTTAAATCCAAGTTAAGGGTTTTGTCCGTAGGTCGCGTAGAACAGCGTTACGCCTATTAATACGTTTATTGTATTATTCGCAGTAAACTCAGCTAAAGGCAGCTATTTTTCTCAGTCGTCTTACAGGTAGGAGTAGTATATTTATAAGTATTATTCTATAATCGCGTTTATAATTTCGGTTTAACTATCTGTCTCTAGATAAAACGTAGTTAAGAGTCATGTTTAAATACTTAATTGTTTATATAGAGCTTGCCAGAAGTCTAAAATAAACTGGCTTCTATAGTCGGATATTATTAAGTTAGAAAGTCCGTGTAGCTTAAAGATGTGCTTAATAAAATATTTGGCTACTAATATTATATTAATTAAGTCTATGGGAATCATATATCGCATTTTTATAAGGCGGTTAACGACTACTATAATATTTGTAAACCCATTACTACTAGGCAAGTCAACTATAAAGTTAATCAAGATGTCGCGCCATCTTTACATTGGAATTGGTAGCGGTTAAAATACTCCTTACTTCTTTACATAAGAGGTCTTTCTACGCACGCATATCCTGTATACTCGAACGTATTTTCGTACGTAGTTGTGTATTATAGGCTAGTAGTATACTTATTAAATAATCTTATAGGTCTTTACACGGCTAGGATGCCCTACTACAGGGGAGTTGTATATAAAATTGAGTATCTTGAATCGTAAAGGTTCGGAATTCGGAACTACTATCTTTTATTAATAGTACAATTGATCGTTTTGAATTTCGCATTTAGTGAGTATAATATCCTTATACTATTATTTTCCTATTCAAATTGCTTTTATTATATTTATTATCCATACGTTGTTCTTATATTTGTATTCCATTAGCTTATTAATTTCTATTTCCCATTTATTAACTTCTAATTTATTTCTGTTAAGTTCCGCATCTAGGAATATAGGACATAGCTTTTTAAAACGTTTAGGGGGTAGTAAGATCCGTAATTAATTTATAATCCATTTATCTAAAGCGTTTACAGGTAGGTCCTATAATTGTTATATTAATACGTTAGGCTTCTGATTAAGTTTGCCTAGTTAGTACGTAATCTTAAAGTTAAATTATAAGAGGTATTCGGCCCAACGAATTTGGCGCTGCGTTAATTGTTTTATAGTTATAAAGTACTGCAGGTTCTTATGGTCCGTTAATACGCGTATTAGGAACAACGATCTTTTAAGCTTAGGACGCCATTGTTTAAAGCATCTAACGATTGCAAGTAGTTCCTTATTATATATCTTGTAGTTTAATTTAGTAGGGGCGAGTTTTTAAGAGAGAAAGGCTACTGGATATAGCTCGCCGTTCTTATTATATTGCGATAACACTCCTCCTAGTGTATAATCAGACGAATCTATTTTAACAATATATTTGAGGTTAGGGTTAAAGTGGGCAAGAATTAGAGTAGTTATAAAACGATGCTTTAGGTCATTAAAAGCTTATTTATATTTAATAGTTTATTTAAATTTTATATTCTTTCTTATTAGGTTTACTAATGGCTGGGCAATTTCTAAGAAGTGGTTAATAAATTAATAATAAAAGTTTACTGTATAATTACAGCACCTATTATACCAACTGCGTGCCTACGCGTTCGGTACGCCAGGTACGCGTTTACGCGTTTAGTGTACTAACCACTCGCTTACGCGTCTGGTGCACTTATAAAGCACTAACTAATTAGGGGGAGGACGCATTAGTATATAGACCACGTAGTCTGCTTTATACAATCGAGAGTTACTACCATCCCAAAGAGCATATAATACTATACGTATTTCGTGCCCCGGGATACGACTTACTCGTGCTATTAAGTTAGTACAAACACTGATCAGTAAGCGCGCATAGATTAGCAATCACTTGACACCTCCTACCGAGCGATATATATAACAGCGACCACCCATTTAGACTCCTAGTACGACCTGCTAGAAGGTTAGAAGTTAGGGATTACGGACTATCATTAACTCTGTATACTTATTTAAGTCTTAGTATGGTTTACTAGAAGTTATAGACGTGAATATAGACCTTTACGGAACCCCTTATCTTTAACCCTCTTTGAACCTCAAACCCCTATTCCTACTACACCCTCCCTTAATACCCCTAACCTTTTTTTGGACCCCTTATGGAGACCCCTATCCTTCTACAAACCGTTACAGACCCGTTAATCACCTTTACGGACCACTATAAGACCCCTTAAACTGTTACGGACCCGCTAATTAATTTTACAGACTGTTACAAGACCTCCCCCACCTGCTATAAGCTACTACGACCCGCTATAGCTTATATAGATATACAACGCTATATAATATGGCAGATATAAGCAAGTAAATCAGTGAAGGTCAAAAGAAGTGGAGCTAAGGAGTTGACCTTACGTCTACAGACGACGTCAATGACTATATTAATTTCAAAATCCTTGAATATAGACACTATAAGCTTCTAAACAACGACCTATAGGAGCAATATAAGGAAGACTTTACGGACTTTATAGAAGCTATTCTTAAGGCTTGTAACCCTACTGCTATCCGTAACCTATGAACCCTTTTACGTCACCAAGGTGTATGGGTTAAAAAGGATAAACGAGTTACTGTTACACGGTCTTTATATAACATAATATAGGAGGTGGACTAAACGGAATGGACTAAAGAGAAAATCCTAGACTAGGTTAAAGCTATAAATAATCTCTCTGCTTCTCCCAAACTTAATAGTATCACTAGCCTTATACCTAACCTACTTAACTAAATTCGTCCTATAAACCTAAGCGATTTCGGAATTAATCTTACGGGCCAAAGCACACCTAGTACCCAAGTTACGGACTATAATACCCCTGTAAACCAAAATATAGACTAAAACCCTTCCATTGATAAAGCTATAGATCCATAACCTGCCTAAGTTATAGATCCGCAAGCTATATATCCGCAAACTATATATCCGTAAGCCATATATCCGCAAGCTATAGATCTATAAGTTATAGATCCGCAACGCACCTAAGAAAAGACCTATGGCAAGAAGCTAGCTAACCTAGCTAAGCTCTATACCGACGAATTTAAGTATAGCGGTGAAAACGATAACTTTGACTTCAAACTAACTATCTTTACAGACCTCTGTTAGAAGGCTGATATTCCTAAATAGGAGTTTAGCTAAGCCTACTCTACTATACTGCGCGGCCTAGCACTTAACCACTACTACACTAACCTTAAGAGTAACCCCCTTGGTGTTCCCTTTGATAAGCTATACAAAGCTACCTATAACTACTTTAAAGGACTAAAATATAAGCGTAATATCTTTACCTAATGGAATGCAACTAAGCTACGGACCGTAATCGATAAGAACACTAAAAAATCGACTATAGAGTGCCTATAAATTCTTATTAAAGACCTCCGGCACCTATAGCACGGCCTTAACACTAAGCTTTAAATAGATGACTTCCTACATAATAAACTTATTACGGCCTGCTAGGAAGTAGAGCCCTATAAGTACGCCTACTATAAGCCTACAGATACCTTAGCTGGCCTTATTAATAATCTACGCTCCTCTATTATAATATACAAAGTCTTAAACCCACTAGGCAGCACGCAAGCCTTTATTACAGATATTTAATATCCGCAAATAGACTTAGACGTCTACTTTACGGACCGCCGCTACTGCTAGCAGCACCCGTACCGACCAAGTCCTACCTATAACCCCCGCAGCAACCCCCGTACGAAAACATACCCCCGCAGATAAACCAGCCAAAAGTGCTTTGTGTGCGGCAAAAAAGGATGTTGGTCTATAAGGCATACCCAGGAAAAACGTAATAAGTCCAGGAAGAGACTTAATAGCTATATTAGCTAGTTTATTTTGGAATACAAAGGAGAGAAAGTAGAAGAGCCCCCTAATAAGTTAATAGAAGCCCTTATAATTGACTTTAACTTAGACGCTTAGGAATAAGAGACCTTAGAGATATTTCTAACCACTTTTAGACCTTTTACGGACAGCCAAGCCTTCAATATCACGACTGTATTAGCCAACCGTTCCTTTATACACTTAGTTGCGCCCAAAAACCATTCCGCAAGCACCCCTGTTATAGACATTATAGATTACAAGCAGGACCCATTTACATATATTACTATAGAACGCTATACCCCCAAGGAATTCTACGGTGTTATAATTAATATAGGCGCCTCTAAGAAGTCTACTGTAGGTTACGGATAATACCTTACACATAGGACCACCGTAAATAATAATACGGACATTGACACTATACAAACTGGGGCCGTAAACGTCCAATTCGGTATTAGCTTAACTGCATTAATTAGATTAGTTGCAGTTAAGACCCTAATTAGCCTAGTTAACTTCTATATAGTAAAAGCAGACACCCCTTTCTTACTTTGCCTTGCGGATATAGACAGGTTATAGGTTTACTACAACAATATTACGGACACCTTAATTGGCCCCACAACTGCCCTAAGAAGCAAGCATGTTACCCTACTAATTATATAACGATTTGGACACCCGTTCCTTATATAAGGAGAGACTTTACGGACCTATATTTAGGAATCTTTCGACTATAACCCGTGCTACCTTACTAGTACGGAGATCCACCGTTTATATTGTCGTTTTGGCCACCTATTAGCCGAAAAGCTATATAGAGTCCTTAAACGCTTTGGACACGACAATATTAACAGGAAGGCAGTTAATTACCTAACTAAATACTGCTCCTACTACTAGAAATACGGACGTTCCCTAGGCCGATTTAAGTTCACCCTTTATAAGGATCTTAACTTTAACCATTCAGTATACGTAGACATTATGTACATTAATGGCAGCCTAGTATTATATATAATTAACAAGGCAACCCGCTATCAAGCTGCCTATTAGTTGCAAAATATATCCGCAAAGCATACTTGGGATATTTTACGGACCTGCTAGATTGACACGTACGTTAGACCTCCTAAGTATATTACCCATAACGCCAGTAGGAACTTTATCAGTAAGGAATTCCAGCAGTATGCTACGGCCATAGCTATATTAACAAAAGCCGTTCCAGTTAAGGCGTATTGGTCCGTTAGACTTATTAAGCAAGCTTACCTAGCCCTACAGAGAGCTTACTAGATCATTACAGACGAGTGTAAGGACATCCAAAAGGAACTGGCTCTATAGATAGCCGTAAAAGCCGTTAATGATACTGCTGGCCCAAATAGACTAGTACCTACCCTCTTGGTCTACGGAGCCTACCTAAGGATAAGTAACCTAAATCCTCCTGCCCTGTTTATTACGGAACAAGCAGCTGCAATACAGAAGGCAATAGCCGAGATAGTCAAGCTATAGGCCAAACAAGCTGTTAATAACGCCCTATACCACCGTAACGGACCTAACACGACCCTAGTATACGACCTCCTGTTTAACTCTAAAGTCTTTATATAGCGTAAAAGCGGCAAGTGGACCAGACCATACCGTTTACTGGCTATAGAAAACAAGACGTGCTATATATAACTTCCTAGCGGCCCGACCAGCTTTAGGAGCACGTCTGTAAAACCCTACTTTCGGCCCAAAGACACCCATGACGTCAAGCTAGATAAACTAGAAGCAACTGCTGAGCTAGACAAACCGGAGGTAACCGCCGAACTAGATAAACTAGAAGCGACTGTCAAACCAGACGAGCTAGAAGCACCTTTACCTACCCTAGAAGTCCTCTAGAAACCCACTGAACCTGCTATACCTACCATAAAGCACAGTCAAGGACGCCCCCGAAAGTACCCTATAACTAAAAACACTATAACAAAGACTTACCTAACCTCCGCAGGAATATCCGCAAGGCAATCTCCGCCTGTAGATATATTAGTTCTAGTACAGGAAACCCCCTTTACGGACTTATGACGTAAAGAGATTAACGGACTACTTAAAAAGGGCGTCTTTGCGGTTATAATGGAGAAAGACATTCCGCAAGGCGTCCGTATATTCAACTCACGCTTTGTTGACGAAATTAAGCACCTAGGTACTAATAAAGCTTTTGAAAAATCAAGGCTTGTTATATAAGCCTACAACGACCAAGGGAAGGGCTTAGTCCTTACGCAATTGCCTATAATTCAATGAGTTAGCCAATGGATTATACTTGCACTTACGCCCAGACTACAGCAAAGCAAACCCGTAGCTCTTTACCTACGGGATATCTCGCAAGCCTATATACAGTCTAATACCTACCTAAGTAGGGATATCTTTATATGGCTACCCCCTAAGCTTAACCTATAACCAAGAACAATTCTATAGGTCATAAAACCTCTATACGGAGTACCAGAAGCTGGAAACCATTGGTTTAAGATATACTACTAGCACTATGTTAGTAAACTTAAAATGGAATAGTTGACCTATAACCCCTGCCTCCTATATAGCCTATTAAACGGCCTCGGTATTGTTGGACTTTAAATAGACAATACCCTATTCCTAGCAGACCAGACCTTTGCGGACGCTAAAGAAACTAAACTATAAAAGGCCAAGTTCTTGGCAAAGCTATAAAAGCAGCTAACTAAGCAGAATCTGATTAAGTTTAATGGAGGCCTAATTACATAAAAGGGCAACCTAATTAAGCTGACTTAGGAACGCCAAGCCTAAAACCTAAAGCCCATTATAGCAAAGCCTATGGACCTTACCAGTTCCCGCGGAAAGACCTATAAGACTGTAAATATAAAGGACTAATACGCTGCATAGCGTGCAAGAGGCGCCTATATAGCTATAGTCTGCCAACCCAAATCTGCCTACAACTTGTCCTTTGCGGCCCAGGCAGTAGATCCGCAAGAAGAAAATATTAAGCAGCTTAATAAGCGCATTTAATAGCAAATTGATAACGCAACAAGAGGACTTACTTTTATACCACTAGACCTAAATTCCCTTAGTGTAATGGTATTTACGGATGCCTCCTTTACTAATAATAAAGACCTATCATTATAAATCGGCTTTGTGATTGTACTTACAGACCGTAATTAGGACGCAAATATACTATACTAGTCTTTAATTAAGTGCAAATAAGTAACCCGCAGTGTACTAGCTTTTAAGCTATATGCACTAGCCTATGGCTTTAATATAGCAGCCGTAATTAAATCAACGGTCCAGAAGATTCTATAACTAGAGCAGTTACCCCTAATTCTATATACCGATTTAAAGTCCCTCTACGACTGCCTAGTTAAACTAGGTACAATATAAGAGAAGAGGCTTATGGTCGACCTTATATGCTTACATTAGGCCTATAAACGGCGCGAGATTATGGAGGTTAAATGGATTAGCAGCGGAGATAACCTAATAGACGCTATGACTAAGGCAAAGCCGTGTTAAGCTCTTAAAACCCTAATTAATATAAATAAGCTTAACCTAGAAGTTATAGAATGGGTAGAATAGGACTAACAAAGCACCTACGGTACGTCTACGGCCCGTTGGAAGGCCGTACGGCTTGTTATACGGTACAGGTAGAAAACAGTAGAAAGCTACAGTGGAACTTGGTAGACTTACGTAACCCGCCAAATTTTGCAGGGTAGTTGAATTAACCAATCACGATTTTCCATTCCCGGGATGGAAAATCGCCATTAGCTCGCTTAGCACTAGCGCCTTGGCGGCCCTTACGATCCGACTTATGGCTCGTCTACTGCCCGTCAAAAGGCCGTACGGTTCATTCTACGGACCGTAAGTAGAACTTACGGCCAGCTTAGGGCACCGTTTGGAAGGCAGCTTAGACGGCACCTTAGGGGAGATTTCCTATGTATTTTCTTTTATGTTTTATGGTTCTATTAAAGCAATTACGGAGGCTATACACAAGTGGTTTCATTTTTCAAGTACCGCTAGTGTATAATTACAGCACCTATTGTACCAACCGCGTGCCTACGCGTTCGGTACGCCAGGTACGCGTTTACGCGTTCAGTGCACCAACCACTCGCTTACGCGTCTGGTGCACTTATGAAGCACTGACTAATTAGGGGGAGGACGCATTAGTATATAGACCACGTAGTCTGCTTTATACAATCGAGAGTCACCACCATCCCAAAGAGCATACAATACTATACGTATTTCGTGCCCCGGGATACGACTCACTCGTGCTATTAAGTTAGTACAAACATTTACAAATTCTAGAAATCCTTAAACGTTTTATATATTGCTAGGGCTTCCCTAGTTTATAATCACGGCAACTTTCTTAGGGTCCATTTTAATTCTATTATAGGATATAATTAAGCCTAAGTACGTAACCTCGGACGCATAGAACTTGTATTTCTTAATATCGCATTATAAGCCCACATCTTGTAGGCGTTTAAGAACCATTCTAACGTGTTTCCAATATTTAGAAAGTGAGGACGAGTAAATTAAGATATTGTTAATATACGCGGTAATAAATACATTAAGGAATTTATAAAGCGTATTGTTAATATATTGCTAAAACGTACCGGGACCGTTTTTTACGCCGAATGGCATTACTAGGTATTTAAAGAGTCCCTATTATATACAAAAAGCTGTGTACTTCTTATCTCCTTCACGTATACGGATTTTATTAAAGGTAGCGACTATGTTAAGCTTTATAAAGTACCATACCTTCGCTAAACAGTTAAGCGTTCCTTAAATTAGGGGAATCGGATATTGGTTTTAAATTATAATTACATTTAGAGCTTAATAATCGATATAAAATCTTAAGCCTCCTCCTGGCTTTTTAACGAATAGTACGGGTAAGGCAAATGGAGATTAACTAGGGCGAATAAATCCTTTTTCTAGATACTTGTTAAGGTATTATCGCATTATAAGCAGTTCTTCTTGTGACATACCGTATAGCGGACCAAACTTTGGTGTTATACCAGGCTTAAGTTCTATCTTAAAATCATGCTTATCTTAGTGTGGGGCTAGTTAATCTATAAATCGTTTTTTAAACTCGTCGATTAGATCGTGGTACTCTTTAGGTACAAGAGGTTAAGAATTAATATACTATTTTAGTTCTAGTGCTTTCTTAATATCTTCTATAGTCATAGCAAAGATTTCGTAATCTCGTTTTTTTGCTAACAAGATAAAGGGTGTGGCCTGTATTATACAAATTTCAAGAGGTTTTAACGTAACATCTTTACATTCTTTACTAAAATCGGCAGTTGTAGCTTTATCGTGTTGGTTCAAGGTTCGTGGCAAGGGTAATTTATATCATCTTAAATTTAAATAGTTGTGTGTATATTTATAGGGTAAATGGTTTTTTAAGCAATAACTTTAGCAGTAGGTTGTACGGAACTTTAGTGTTTCTTTAACCCAGCTAATTAAAGGGTTGTGTCGTTTTAGCCATTTATGTCCGAGTATTACCTTATAATGCTTTAAAGGTGTTACAAACAGGGAAACGTATTTAAGGTGTTTACCCATTTACAATTTCACAAGAGCGTAGTGCGTTAGTTCACTATATATTAAGGGTTTGCCGTTAAAGCCTTATAGGCCTTGGGGCTTATTAAGTTTCTTTAAATTTAGGCGTTAAGTTTTCGCGTAGTTTATATCAATAAAGCCTATGCTAGTAGCTCCGCTGTCTATAAGGATTTGTACTTCCTTCCATTTTCTAAGTATTTAAATTTCGCTAAGTATATTAAGGGAGTTGTGTTATATATCAGCGCTAGAAAAGCCTAGACACTTATACTCTTCTACTTTTTATCCTAAGGCGCGACTTGGCCCTAGGATAATTCGTTTTCCGAGTTAACCAAAGGCAAGGTGCTTTGTGGCGTCTGAGTACAATTTGTAGAACGGGTACGACTTAAGGAACGGGTACAATTCGAGGATTAGGAGGAACTACGGCGGACCTTTTTAAAAGGGTGAGTTCGATAATTCCTTTGGATATATCCCTTTTTACCGCATCCGAAGCATTCTCTATTTGTGGCTCGAGTTCTTCGTTCATCGGTTCCCAAGGGTGCATAGGATCGAGCGGCATCAAGGTCCATAGGGTTATACATAGGGCTTTTGGGTTTTGGAGACGGATCGCGCTTTAGGGTATATACCGGTTTTATAGGGTTCTAAACGCGAGGTGTGGTTGGCTTTAGAAAACGAGTCTATTTGTTATATTAAAGGTCCTCGTTGATTTGTTAATACATTATAGCGAATTTAGGTAGGTCTTTTAGTAGTTCCCTACTTACTAACTGGGCTCTAATCTTATCCGAAATAGCTTGTTAAAGAGTAGCGACTTTAGCGGCTTTATTTCAATCTAGTTCGCTAATAAGGCCTAAAAATTCCGAAAAGAAGCTAGTAAATTCTCGGTTCTATTATTGTAGGTTTTTAAGTTTAGTAACAGCTGTATATTCGCGGCTGGCGTTATTATATGTTCATTCTAGTAGGGAGATAAAGATTTTAAAATTAATGAAGGTGCCGTTATAGAAGAATGGATCTATAGTTTGTACAGCGTCCTTGCTTAAACGAGACATTCTATAGCTAATTTTGCTAGCTTTAATGGGGTATTGGTTGTAGTTTATTAAAAGTTTAAGACGGAGCTTAGTTATAAAGGGATATAGGTTGTTTTAATTTCCATTAAACATTGGAGGATTAGGGAGCTTTTTGGATTTTATAATAGGTATTGAATTTGTTATAGATATGGGTTAAGTTACTATTACTAGTTTAAAGTTCGCGTTTAAGGGGCCAAGTTCAGATATAGTTATGTCGATTTTATTTATAGGCGGTGTTAGGGTCTCTAACGTAAATGCTTGGACGTTATGGAGTTCTTTACGGAGTGCTTCTATTAATCGCTAATGCTAGGCTTCTAGTGCAGCCCGCTACTAAGCTAAGGTATCCGTAAAGGACTGTTGTATTATAGTCAACTGTTCCCTAACTAGGGATATAATACTTATGGTTATTAAAGAGGATTTAGGTTCGTTTGCCATTTCGATAGTAGTTGTTTTTTTTTTTTTTTTTTAACGCAACGTAATGTAAGGGCGCGAAGAGGCTTTGGGGAAGATTTAAAGAAATAATATAAATTCTATCTAAATCTAAGGGTATATAGCTCTTAAAGAGAACAAGACGTTGCGTAAAGAAGAGAAAGGAATAACCAGAGAATCTTGTAATTAAATAGTTAGGGGTCTTGGTTGATGCGTGCGCACGTGCGCACGTGGACGGACTTCGGTAGAAGTTGATCAAGCTAGTAGAATTCGGCAGAATTCGGTCAAAGCGTCAAGTTTATTTATCGAGTGTTTTACCGAGATATTCCTACTGTAACTAGGCTAGTCCTGTTATAGGGCCTCCCTGTCCGCACTTACCTCTCTAATATACCCCCTACCTAAGCCTCTATATTAATCGCTAGTAAAGCTTCTACCCTCTCCTACTTATCCTAAGAGTAGTTAGTTATATAGGTATATTATACAGAGAGGAGAGTTTACTTATAGTATGACAATGCTGCTAAAGAATCTCTTATATAATAGGACGGGAAGTATACTAGATAATTATATTTCCTAATTTTTAATAAAGGACAATGTTAGTGGGATTAAACTTATAATCTATTAAGTTTAAAGTTAGTATATGTTAAACGGACAACCAGGTATAAGAACTCTGTCTATTAAAGAGGGCTCTAGAGCCTCTATATATACACCAGATAGGTGATAAATAGGTTATAAAGAGAATGATGACTATGTCGTCATTCGGTAATGGAAACAAGTATTTAGATATTTAATAAGACACTTAATAAGACATACGAGACATATAAGGAGACATACAAGGTAAGGAGCGGGGTATTAAGATATAGGGTTCTAGACTTAAAGCCAGTATTAAGATAGTAGTAAGGAAATACAATCCAGTTTAACACACCCCCCCAGCTGCATAGAGCCTTCTGGGCTGCTGCAAAAAGTTATAATATTAATTTGGTGTTAAGTTTTAAGAAATCCCCTATAGAGTTACCTTGCCTAAATATTATCCAAATTAAATTAAATTAGATCTTTAATGTTAACGAGGTTTAATTGCTAAATAAACGTCTTGTGCTTTTAATAAGGCAGAGCCTTCGTTAAGCCATCTACTATTATGTCCGCAGTAGGGACCTATTTGATATTAATCCTTCCTTTATAAACTTCCTGGCGGAGCTAGTGGTAATAGATATTAACGTGTTGAAGCTTAGTGTTGAGCTCAGCGTCGCTTTTAATAAGAAGTTAAATCGTCTGTATATTGTCGCAGTTAATTACTTGCTTTTCGTTAGTGTTAAATCCGACTTCTTTAAAGAATCGCTGCCACTAAATTAACTTGGTAGCTATATGCGACAGAGCTAGGAGCTCTGCCTCTGTGCTTAATTTCGTCACTGATTTTTGCTTAGTCGATTACTAGTTAATTAGTCCTCTAAATAAGGTAAATAGGTAGCCTTCTGTACTCTTCCTGTTAACTGGATTGTCTCTAAATAATATATCGCTTGCCCTTGCGAAGATTTGGTTTATTATGTTCTCTTTTAAGAACTTAATTGCAAGGGTTTTTAATTAATAGAGATAGGCAATTGCCCTTATAGCAGCTCCGTTGTGTATTGGTGATGGATTTCATAAGAATTCTAACAGCTTGCTTGCCGTTTTTGCCACATCTAGATGGGTGATATTTGCTATATAGAGCATTAATCCGACCTTCCTCTAATATAGATAGGTGTCCTACTTAGAGGCCTGTTTTGGATTTAGGTTGAGCTCCTTAATTCCTATAGGTATATATACCTTATAATAATCTTTAACTTCGAAGCTTATCGCGATCTTATTAATATAGGAGTCCTGGCTAAGCCAAATCTTCCTATTCTCTTAATTGCGAATAATTCGAATCCCTAGGAACCAGGTAAGATCACCTAGGTCCTTTATTTCGTACCTTTTTATAAGGTGCTCCTTGAACATTTCGAGCTTAAGTAGGTCCTTCTTCCTATAGGTAGCTATAATGTTGTTAACATAGAAGAAGACTATCAGCCAATCGTTGTGATATAGGCAAGGCTCCTCCACTACTAGCTTTAAGCCTTCCTTTTTCAGTATTATAGTTAAGTCGCTATGCCACAGTAGAGGTAATCGTCGCAATCCGTAGAGCGCTTATTAAAGCAGTAGGCACTTACCCTTAATCAGAAATCCATCTAGATACTTGATGTACATAACCTCGTCGATCTCGCTGTTTATAAACGCGTTGACGGCGTCGCCCTGCTAGCAGTCTAGGTCGAATACTGCGACAATCGCCATCAAGGCTCTAAACAATTTTGCTGCTAGAGTTACGGCATACGTGTCCTTATAAACTAACTCTTATAAGTTACCTCTTGTATAAAGATGAGCCTTAAACCTTGTTAGATATCTATTATTATTAGTCTTATAGGTGAATACCCAGATAACAGGCACGGTTTTGATATAGATTGTCTTGTCGACGACTTGGAATGTTCCTCGATTTTAAAGGTCCGCGTATTCCTTTTTGGCAGCAGCCATAAACTCTTTCTTATATTAATATCTTTAAAGCTCCTTCCAATTCCTAGGCAGCGGTGGGAGTTAATTATAGTGTAGCTTTTTATAAAAGGTGAGCCCTACATTAAAGGCTAATCTTTAAGCTTAAAGGCTTTAGTTGTTGGTGACATTAGTAAGAAAACCTATGTAGGTTTTTAATTAACCTTTAAGTCTCTTTCCTTTGACCATGTTTTACTCTCCTATATCGCCATTAATCTTCTTCTCTGGCTTAGATTTATTAGTTGGAACTATAATATAGTATGGCTTCTTTGCCGAGGTCTTTAAGGACGGTAGTAGAGGCTCTAGTGAGTTAGGTTTTAGCGTCTTATCTAGGGTAGGAAGCCCTAGAGCTAAGTTATCTTTAGAGCTTAAATCTTGTTGCTTACTACTTTTAGTACTAGGCTCCTCTTAATTTCCACCAGAATCCACCTATTGTTTTCCTTTAGTATTAACTCAAATCTTATCTAGAGTCTTATTGCTTTTATTAGACAATAATTCTAATTCGTCTTAGAGATTCTCTATTTAATAGACATCGATAATTTCCAATATTTGGTCAGTCCTTACTTAGAGTATATTCACAAGATCTGGCTGTGAGTTATTATAGAGCAACTACTTATTAAACTTTATATCTTTTATTCTGATAACCTTCTTCTGACTTGGAATATAGATTCAGAAGATATTTGTTAAATTATACCCTACCAGATATCCTATATGGGCCCTTAGCACGAGCTTGTTTAGGCGTAAAATATTATATTTAAGAGGATAGGCCCTATAGCTATAGACTTATAGGTGTCCTATATTGGGTTTTAGTAGTGTTATACCTATTACTAACTGGATTTTTTTAAAAGGTGTTTTTTACCTAAGTCTTCTACTGGGCGTCCAATTAAATAGATAGGTAGCTGCTTTATAGGCTTTTGGCGTTAGCTCTTCTAGTAAATAGGCCTTAATCCTCATACACTAAGCCTTCTATATTATTACCCCCCTAGATCATTCCGCTGGACCGTTCTGTAATTAAGTATTAGGTGCTAATCTTTTAAGAGTAATTCCTTATTTAGCTGTCTAATCCTTAAATTTGTCTTTAAGAGACATCTCTCTATCTATATAGATTATGGCTACCTTAAAGCCGTATTATTGTTTAATAATATTGCAATATATAATAACTCTTTGGGTAAGGGACGACTTCTTAACCATTATATCTACCTTATTTATTCGCGTTATATCGTTAAGGAAGTGTACCGCGTACTTATTGCTATTAAATGCGACTATTCCGGGTATTAAATTAAGGTGGATTTTATAGAAAGGAACTATTAACTAAGTTGGTATTCTTCTAGATATTACCTTATAAACTTTGCTCACTCCATACGCTTTACATTCTACTGTCATTAGGCCTTTTAAAATCACGCCCGTTATTAACTTAAGTAGTTGTATAATTGCTTCTTTTCCTGCATGGCCTAATTGCTGGTGCCATACATAACCTTCTGCCTAATTCAGAAGAGGCTTTAATAAATGCTTCACTAGTTTTAATTAAGTCGCAAAGGAAGCCTCTAGTAAGTCTTTCTTTGGCTTATTATATTTAATGGTTTTCTAACTATAGTGGTAGCCACAGTGGGCGTACGTTACATTGTCACTATAGTAAAGAGTGTTCTTTTTATTGTTCTAATAGACGCCTTTGTTATTGAGCTTTTAGAGGCATATTAGGTTAGTATAGAAGCCTGGTATAAAGGCTGCTCCTAAAAGCTATATCTGTTTCTTCCCTTTTGGGTAGTCAATTATAACTATAGCTGTGCTATAGCCTTTGATTTCTTCAATATGTAAGCCCGTATAGATGTGGTCTGAGGTAGGCTTAATATCACTAACAAATCTAGCTTAATTGTTAATAACGTGTAGGTTAGTTCCTGAGTTAAGAATAACACTATCACAAAGCTTGTAATTGGAAGCTGTGTTATAGGCTCCTACTTAATAAACTGCAAAGCCTCCTTTGGGCTCTTGAGAGCTCTGCTGGTTGCTATCCTTTGGCTTCTTATTGGCTTAATCGTCCTTTTTGATTTACTCAATACGAGCCTTGATTTCGGGCGTCATATTGGCAATCTTTTTATCTACCTTCTTCTGAATTTCGTCACTTGGTTTAAACCATGATGGGTAAGGAATTAACTCTAAAATATACCAGCACTTATTAAAGTAGTAACGCTTTCTGTATAGGCACTCTAGCGGCGGTCGCCTTTTCTTCTTTTGCTCATCTGCTAACGATTTAGACTTTGACTTAGGCTTTGAATTCGGTAACTCGCTTAACTCATCCTTGAAGGTAGCTGCAAAGAATCCTTATAGGGTTTTGCCCTTTTGGGCAAGCTCCGTATAATAGTAATTTTAGTAGATTTTAACCAGTTTAAAGAAGCCAGGAAGCTTCTTTTTTTTCCACTCTATCCTTTTAAGCTGGTTCTTCTAATATTTGGACCAGCTTGGTGTAATTGAATTAACTGCGTACACAAAGTCTCTTACTAAATAGTCACTATTTATTTTAGGTAGACCTAGCTCCTTATACTTAGTATACACCTTCTCCCACTCCTCTAACCAGACCTTAAAGTTCTGGTTCCGAGGCGCTTTCTTAAGCTTTGCATACTAGGTGGCTGCTTAAAGCTTTCAGGCGTTATCAGTTAGAGCAATTCTCTGCTTTAGTGACACTAAGACGTCATAGGTGGTGACGCATTTGAACGTGTAGATAAGGTAGGTACGTAAGATCGAGCTTTAGATATAGCTGCGCAATGTATTAAGAGCTGACAGCTGTTTTCTGTATAGCTTTATATCTTCCCTATGGTTGGCTTTGAGTGTACAGAGCTCCTCCTTCTCCTCCTTATCTAGCTCTGCGAGCTTCGTCATCCCCTGGCTATTGGCATCCTTGGGTGAGGCTTAAATAGGTTCTTCGAGCTTTGGCAATTTAGTCTTAGGTATTAATAGGTTAACATACTCCTAGAGACGATTATTATTTGCTTTTAACTTAATTACCTTAATCCATTTGTCCTAATCATTTAGGCTTATAAGGATTACGGATAATACAATAACAGGTTTAGTTTCTTGTTGAGAATTTATTATCATAGTTGTCTATAACTAGGATGATAATTAATTAGAATAAAGGCTTTGGAATTAAATATAATTTAGTAGACGGACTGGGCTTATAACTGTTAAACGGACAACCAGGTATGAGAACTCTGTCTATTAAAGAGGGCTTTAGAGCCTCTATATATACACTAGATAGGTGACAAATAGGTTGCAAAGAGAATGACGACTACGTCGTCATTCGGTAATGGAAATAAGTATTTAGATATTCAATAAGACACTTGATAAGACATACGAGACATACGAGGAGATATACGAGGTAAGGAGCGGGGTATTAAGACATAGGGTTCTAGACTTAAAGCCAGTATTAAGATGGTAGTAAGGAAATATGATCCAGTTTAATAGTATATGTTTACCTACGCTACCTATGCGCCTTTAGTGGTTACCTTTTACCTAAAATTATTTTATTTATATGCCCCCCTTCCCCCCTTTAGTATTATACAACATACCCCTTATATACTTTCTCTTATACGACTATAAGAGAATACTTAGAATCTTATAAATCGTCCAGTCCTTTACACATTCTAATACCTTAAGTATTTATAGAGTAGTACTCGTATAATCCCATAGAACGCGATATTAAGAACCTAAAATACTCTCTCTAGCTTATCGCTCATTCTAGGTATTAAGAGAACTTCAATTGCAAGCTATAAGAGTTGTGGAAATCTTATACACTAAAGAGGCTGGTTCCACCATTAAATAGCTGTTATACAGCTATTAAGTAGAATTGGATTCTCGTTAATATAGGTATTAAACTCATCTAGACTCTGCGGATGAGTATGTTTTAAATAATGCTAAAGACGAGCCTTATAGAAGGCAGAGAGGTTTTCTTTAGACTCTAAAGGCAACTTTTAAGTTTTCTTGGCTGCGTATAATATAGTTAAACCTAAAAGTATTACTTTCTCGTGGAATCTCTCCCAGAGCTTTTATACGCTAAAAAGCTTCTTTTCTCCTTTAACGGTGATATAATCATTCTAATCTTTTAAGAAAGCCGTATAATACTCTAGGTTAAGAACTTATACCGCTAGATAGTAGGGAGAATTATCTAGCTTCTTAACGTACTTTACAAGCTTTTCCTTAGCACATTGGAGTTAAGGAGTTATAAACTTATCCTTAGCCTTAGTAGCTATTACCTATAGGAAAGTTAGCTAAAGAAATATTAAGAGTATTGTATAATATACTAATGCAGTCTATATTATATCCTTAAGAACATCAACTAATTCTAGAACCCTCTCCAGTATTATATAATCTCCTTAAAGAAATAAAGTTGCTTCGTGGAAAGACTAAAGGAAATTACAAATTGTATAAAGATATATCCATTCGCTTATTAAGAGGATATTATCTTTTAAGTTATCCTTATAGTACTCTATATAGAGTTAAAGCCTAGCCTTTACCTTATCCTCTAGAGCTATACATAGTATAAGAAACCAGCTATTCCATCTTGTACAATTATTAAGAGGAACCATTTTACCAGTACATTTAATAAACCATATCATACGGTTAGCTAAGCTGCGGATATAAATGATATAGTTATAAAGCTTTCCCATCGGCCCTATAATATTTTAAATATTTTTACCCCTTTTACACTTTTCGTCCAATACTAGCTCTAATTCTTTATCCTTCTTTTTCTTTCTTTTAACTAGCAGTAGTACTTGCCGTATAACTTCTTCTTCTTCCTCTTCTTCTTTATCCTATTCCTTATCTTCTTTATTATATAAGTTTATAAGCTTTTCATCCTTTTTTAAACTAAATAGAAAGGCTTAAATAATAAGATTAATAACATACCCCTAACAGCAAATTCTTTAATGCGTTGCGATCTAGTTAATTTTATACTTAAGGCTAAGCCATTGACCAATCGTATAACAAAGAACATTGTTTAATCCGGCATTATCGCTAATAAAAGCTCTAATCTTTGTTTTAATACTATACTTAATAAGAACCAGACAAAGCGCCTCTTATTAATCTATACCACTCTAACTAGATACCGTATAAAGGGCAATTAAGGGGTTCTAATATTTATCCTAGATATTAACAAAGCTAGCACAGATTCCAAGAAAAAGGGAATGACTTAGAGAGGTCTAGATATCCACAGTAAGGTAAATATTTATTTTTATAGATTAAAGTACTTTTTATACAATATCTTAACTCTTAGTAAAGTGTTTAAGAATCTAGGCTGTAATTATTAAGTGGTATATAGGGATAATTAAGGGTGCTTCTTAATTTAATGCTTTTACAAAAGTATAAAACTCTAGCCATTCTATATATAAGAAGGGAAGCCGTTATATAACAATTAGATCTAGAAGTGCTTGCTTTACAGTATTTTAATATACCATACGCTTTAGAACCTTACCCTTAAGACCTTAAACTTCTCCTCTTGCTAAAAGCTTTTAATATAGTTCTAAAAGAGATCTCTCCCCCTAATCTTTTACTATTATATACTCCTAATTCTCTACCAAATTCCATTTAATATTATATTTTTTAAGATAGCCTTGTAATCCAACAGTTAAGGAATAGTGTCCTTTTAGGTCTTAAGGAGGATAGTATTTACAAAAGTAGTGTTTCTTTATATAAGCCTTTTCTTCCTTTATTACTATATAAGTATGTTTATAAATTAAGGAGACTTATCTTAAGATCTGTATTATATAAGTAGTTGGGATTAAACCAGTATCAGCTTTGGTCTTAACGCCGCTTAAAAGGGCAGAAAGTGTGTTAACTTTAAAGGAATTATTATTATCAAAGTTTTTAGGGTGAATTTTACTAGTACTAGCCATATTTATAGCGTCGTACAATAGGGGGTAAAGGTGTAGTTTATAGTTAAAATTTTGCGGATATTTAGATACTATCCAGATATTATCCAATATCCGGGCTATCCTCCACAGGTCTGGTGCACGCCGTCATATCGTGCACGACCCAACGGCTACTTCTGAGGCATTTTGGCAGTATTTTGATGTTCCATCTACATCAGGAAGGCGGTAGTAGCCGACCGTCATAACCCTATCACCTACGTTATGTAATGGTTGAAATCATTTTTCAAGGCTTACTGAAGTACAATGACTCATTCGGGCATACAGGTTGAAGCCTAATTGTGGCAGTGATCTACCAGGTAGTCATTGCTATTTATCGCGCACCGATTACAGAGCGCCCAACCTCCCTCCCGATGAGGTGTAAGCTGTGGCGCACCAGGAGCTCCATGAGCTTCAATCCACGCCACAGCCAATCCAAATCGTCGCCAGTCCAAATAGATCACTGCATTGTGTGACTTATGCAACAAAAATCCAAAGACTTCTCATCATTCGCCTCAACGACGTCTCCGCTATCAGGCCCGTTTTGGGACCAAGTAACAGCCATCACCACTCTAGGAGTGTACGAGTTCGTGTTGAGGTTGGTCAGTTATGATGTACGAGGCTGAGACAGCACGTTTGTACAATATGATCTCCGAAATTCCCCTTTTGTCCCTGGCATTGCATTACTGGATCAGCTGGTAATAGGAATCACTTAGTGCTTCAAAAGAAACGCATTACACACATATTGCATAACGGTCGAGCTAGCGAAGAGACTTGTCGTTAGCTGCATGGCAGTCTGCCATTGGAGAAAACTCCATAGAATACTTGAGTTCATCACACGATGATGCACAGTAAAAAGAAGACTCCGTTCCTACCCGGCCAGCAACTCAATAAGACGCTTTTCAAAGAAATCCAACCCTGCAGCACTCCCTATCCCTGGCTGATCGGTCACTGTCAAGTTCCGTTGCCCAGGACCTGCCACCTCTACTTGCTCTTCCACTTGCTCCTCTACTTGCTCCTCAGCCGCGTCCTCGCTAGATTGTCTGCTCTCAAGGCTACCGGTAAAGTGATCCCTTCTAATAAATAAACCTGCCACGAGACCTCCTTCCTGCCTAGACCCAGAATTAATATCAAAACCTCCATCTGAGTCAGAATTCGATGGACCGATTGTCAAAGACCAGCTTAATCCTGTGGAAGTTGACGTCGTCGGTCGGCGCGCCGGGGTCCTAGAGATAGAGTCCTTAATGGTTAACGGCGAATTCATCGATCCCGCTCTATCGCCGTTAACACTTCCCCAAAGGTTTCCAACTAAGAAGCTGGTATCGTTCATGCCTACTTCTGTCCACTGGGGTGATTGCAGAGTTGGCGTCTTTGTCCCGTCGTCTGCTTCCTCGGCTTCCTCGGCTTCCTCGGCTTGCGACGTGGCGTCCCCCGGAGTGTTGACTTCTGTGTCGTTCGCACCCACAATATGACCATCACGAGTCTTTCTAAACAAACCATTGTGACATCCTCTCTCCAAACAACCATCTGCCGAGAGTCTTTCCTTAGGATCAACCTTAATCATGCCGAGGAGAATGTTTACTACCTTGTCGTAGTCCTCATCCGACTCAAATACCTTATCCAGGAGTAGTTGGCGCCAAGTCTTGTTCCACTTCTGCAACGCACCTGGTCCCTGTTCCTGGTCGGGCATAGTTGGAAGGCCATACATTAGTTCCAGCATAATGACGCCTAACGACCAAATGTCCACCGAGGACCCGTAACCGTGACTGCTACCGGGAAAAACCTCTGGTGCAGCGTATTTCAGTGATCCGCAAAAAGTCTTTAGGAGGTTATCTGTTACAACATTAGAAAGGCCAAAATCGGCGATAATAATAGTATACGGGTTCTCTTTAATAAGGAAGTTCTCGGGCTTAAGATCACGATGGACTACTCCACGTCTATGGAGGTGACTAAGGCCGAGGAGTATCTGTCGAAAGGTAGAGACATATTGTTCGTCACTAACACTTTTGAGGTCCGCAAGGTTTCCCATAGGGTAATAGGGCATCAAGAGAAGAGGCTCGTGCGTGTCCTGAAAGTCAATCACCCGCATCACGTTGGGCTGTTTAATTATTAGAGTTATAATTAGAGCTGACCCTTGAGGCGGTAATGGTGCACTTACATGAGGGTTGTTCGCCATAATAGCAATCTCATTCCGTACCTTCTCCAACCACTCTTCAGCGTCCCGCTTTCTCTTCTTCTTGCCGCGTTGCTGCGGGCCCTTGGCTGGAGGAAAGAACGTCTTGGCGGCATAGACCTTCCCATCGCGTGCTTTGATAACCCTGCGAACTTCACCAAATTCGCCTCGTCCAATCAATCCATTGTCCAAGTAGATGGGCCGCTGACTGGGCGTCCGAGGTTGACTTGGTGCTGTAGTAGTCGGATAGCTATCGAATTCGAGTGCCTCGACGGATGGGAGTGCGGTCTGGCTTCGTTTGAAGAATGCTCGCAAGTTCTTTACGTATTCGGGTGGACCTGCTCGCTGGTTTGGAAACTCGATTTTGATTGCTAGACCACCTGCATGGATCGTGATATCCTTCCATCGCGTCCGAGTGCCTGGCCCGCAGGAGAGAATCCACGTCTCCTTCTTCCGCACTTCATCTTGTTTTTCGTAATCATAGCTAACAGCGGTCCCGTGCGATGAATGGTAATCGTGAAGGAATATCCAACCCCTCTCATCGACGGTGATATTGAATTGCCGGCCACTAATCCCTGCGGTTCCTCGATGCCCCAGGAGGATATCAGATGAAACCTTGTTGGTGCCAAGCTGCCACCCTTTTAGGGGGTCCTTCGGTGGCTTGTTAAAGGTCAGAATAATACGATCAGTGGCGTTCTGGTCTCCCTCTCCCTTTTCCTCGGAGGGTGACAATAGGGCCGGAGTGGACTCCCGGCTGTCAATTGTGGGCTCTTTAGCGATGCCTCCGGTGGCCTTGTGGAACCGATTTACGTTTTCCGGCAAGCGAAAGGCCGTCCTGGCCCAATTGTTTTTATCGCACGGAATCAGAACTGCGAAGACATTGGAGTCGTCCATGATTAAATGGCGAGGTAGGGACAACGAATTACGACAGGATAGATCGGTGGAACAAAAAACAGACCTTGACAGGAGTAGACCAGATGTCAAATGGAAGATAAAGAATAAGAAATCTGTCTATTAACGGTGGCTCCAGGGCCTCTACATACACTGGGTAGGTAGGTGGCAAGGTAGGCAATAGGATTGAAGCCTACGAAGGATTCAAATCTAGTTTTGATATAGTCAAGCCACTAGGCAGACTTGCTCAAGGTCGACACCAGAGCCGTAGAGGTGACCAGGGGTCCGTGGCTGCATGAATGTTCATCCTATCCTTGTTAAACAGAGATTCCTACAAGGACTAGGGTTTAACTAGATGCTATGAAGTTCCGACTACGGAAGTACCATTCTGCCATATTAAATGTATTGGATACACGTTACAGTAAACTGTTTCAGGGGGTGAGTGAAATTTTGGTGGAGCGGGGAGGCTGGGCCACGTGACGGGTGAGTGAAATTAGACCCAGTGCTCTTCGGCGCCGAAAAAACAGGCCGGAATGCGGCACCGTGCACTTATGCCTTAACACCACCAAATCTTATGCTTTAACGCCATAAAAAGGAACCCTTTTTAACGCGCGTCATTCTTGGGGTTTTAAACTTATATGAGCTTTGGTTTAAAGGAAAATGGTATAATATTGGGGGTGTAGTAATTTATTGTTGTTGTTGTTTACATTGGCTGATAAGGCTTGCGCATGGTGCCGCATTCCGGCCTGTTTTTTCGGCGCCGAAGAGCCAGTCTCCCGGCTCCGCCAAGAAAGGGCGGCCCGACTGCCATCCGAGCGATGCATCTCACGTCTGCTGCCTGGCAGTCCGCTTCCTCTAACAAAAACCATCTCGCCGCCGCCGTGTGCAACATCGCCATTTTGCATTTCCCTATTCACCATGGACTCTTCAGATGACTCTTCCCTTGATGACCTGGTTGCTTGCTGTACTGTCCAAGACTTCGGCCGTTTCAGGTATGTACTGCTCACCACCCGTAATTGCAGCTGACCATGCCAACACCTTTCCCTCGGAAAGCATCGTTAAAGTACCAGGCTGGTCGACCCTTACAGAACCACAGAAAACCAAAATATGCGCCAAAATTGAGTACGAGCCTAGAAACCCTCAGATTACCCCGGGCGAGTCAAGCTAACGTGGCGGTTTCTTTCGCACTTGGAAGACAACGGCAGATCACATCTCCTCAGGACGATGGCACTCTTTTATCTAGGTTACGGTCAGTACTCCTACCCTATCCATCTCTTCGTTACACTAATAGTATAATAACGTAGCGACCTAACACCACCCTTTGATTACGAAGCGGAGAAGGAGGAGTCTCGCTCCCTAGAGGACCAGGCGCGCAAGGATCTAGAAAACGAAGGCTGTCCTCCTTGCTACCCAACCAATCTTCAGTTTCCTTTACGAGATATCCCTGAGAAATACCAAGGAATAATATCGTACTGGAAATCGTTCCCCGGAACAGGCGATGTAGTGCTCTGCGCCCAATTATCGGACTGGGAGCGATTCCGTGTATTTCAGAGGAAAACCCGACAGTACTATCGACATAATCCTTTCAGTGATCTCGAGAAGAAGGTCCGGGAACGTCGGCGAAGGCATCAATTGGGAGGGGATGTACGCCTACGATTTAATTTCGGACAACAGAGTCGGCTGGAGAATTGGATTGAGTTCCAGAACTACCATCTTCATATCCATGAAGGGTTGGAGAAGGAGAGAGATGATTTAAAGGAAGAATTGGATGTCGCTCGGAAGAAAGTTGAGGGTGCAGATGCCGCAGACCTCGAGCAAATGCTAGAAGCTGCTGAATGGCGGCTCGGACGGCACAAGAATCTGCTATGGTGGGTCGAGCAGGAGCGTATGGTGATAGATGCTGTGCACCCGCCATCCGTCGAAGGAGACCATGACGATCAGGATGGCGCACTGAAAGCCGTCCGGAGGCCCTCCGAATTTAACCACCGGAAGAGACAACCTCATGCGGTTCTTGGCGAGGTAAGGATTTCGAAACCCAAGCCCCGGAAACGGAACATGCAGCGCCGGAAGCGCAAGGCACCAGAAGCTGAACCTACCATCGAGGCCTCGGGCCCCCCACGAAGCAGCGTCCCACGGAACCCGGACAGCCGGGAGAGCAAGCCTCAAAGCACCAAGAAAGACACTGCTCTCCATCAAATTTATCCACAGAGGGTGTCCAAGGTCAAACGATTTGCTGATGCTAGCGCGAAATCGCCGCTAGCGACGCCGCTCCGCCGGGTTGGGCAAAAACGAGCGCCAGATCGAGCACGACCTAAGCACCAGCAGTCCCCGCAACGGCCGCAATCTACGCCTATGGTTGTCAAGACGCGCAGTGGACGGGAGTCACGGAAACCGGAGAGGTAGGGGTTCCCAGATAAGTAGCCAGGCGCTCCTAGCGAATAGAAATATTACTCTGGGTTTATTACACGATAATACATCACCCCTTCTTCGCCGCCATAAGTAATAAACCCGAGCGGCTTCTTACGTGTCGTCACCGTCTGCGACTCACCAGGTGGATGCGGGCTGGGGGTAGCACGATAGTGGGTGGAAGCAAGCCTGAGATCTCACCATCCCATACGAAAATTTTCACTACTGCCCATAACGTATCAATCAACCGCCAGCTCCTACCCGCACGCTGTGTGACGTCTCTGCGTTGGCTCTGCTGAATCCAAGGGCCAGCAGGTTCGTAGGCCAAGTCACCTCGTACAGGTGTAGAGTCCGATTTCGACGGCCCATCATGTAGTATTAAGACGTGATTTACTTGGTTACAAGAATGCCACGCGCAATTTATTCAACGGGTTGAAGCACTTCCAAACTTACTATTAAAAAGAACCTTATCCCCTACGAGAAGGTGGTCTGTGCGCGAACACCGTGGTCACGGAGCCTTGATCCTATTGATTCTATTGGCTGGCTCTTATCGATAACCGTAGGGCCCGTTTCACCGTGTTAAGGGATAAAAGCTCTTAAACTAGACTGTTATCTAGGGGTATGTAAAGCTGGACGCCATATTCCATCTATAATTAATGAGCGTGCTTAACTGGTGAGGACCATCCACTGTGTTATAACCATGTTGAAGAGTTTTTGAACAGACCTTTGAAGAACTCCGGACGACGTCTTCTAAGTTGTTAATTCTTTCTCCTATGCATGAAACTTCCCCCTCATCTCCAGCTTACTATTCATCCCAATAATACACCTAACAAGATCCCAATCCCCATTCAGTCCCACCCAATCACAAACTACAATTCCGGTCCCGCCATCCCCATTCCCATCCCCATCCAAATGATGCTTCGTACACAAATACCCCGTAACTGCCGGATTCAGCCTTGCCGCAATCCTTTCCGGCCAGCACCCCATTCTCCAAAAATTGCTCGCCGACAAAAAATTCAGGTACAGCGGTCCCGGCGGCACAGGATTGACGGCATCGGTATTGACCCCCGGCAGCGGCGCGATGCAGCTCCCCGCAGCAGCCAGGTGCGCCTGCGAGAACTCGATCTTCTGCGCGATCTTGGGCGCCTCAAGCACCTCGCAGAAGTCCTGCACGCAGACGTCGCCGTGCGCGTCGTTCGGCGTGTTGTACGCCCAGTTCTCCGCGTTGAGGCACCAGCCGCGCCCGTCGTGCAGGTCTTGCAGCGACTCGTCGAGGCAGAATCGCCGCAGCAGCACGATCTTGCCGCGGGCTTCGCCGAGCGTGGGGATGCGGGGCTCCGTGAACCATTTTGCGCTGTCGGTCGCGTAGTGCTTGTGCAGGATCTGGCTCAGCCGCTGGTCGGTGGCGTTGCCGGCGCCTTCGCGCTTCAGCGACATGATGAGGGTTTCGGAGGGGTTGCGGGCGAGGAAGTCGAGGGTTGGGTTGATCAGGTCGCGCAGGTATTTCGTGCCGGTTAGCGAGATGGGGAAGACGCCGTGCACGAGGATGAGCCCGTCTTTGCTCAGGTCTGTGGGGTTCTGGGGCTGCACGCGGATGTCAAAGAAACGGATGCCGTTTTCGAGTTGCGATTTTGGAGATACGGCTTGGCATCGCACTGAAGGCAGGGCTTTGTAGTAGGTTGGAGAGTTGTGAGTGCCAGGGATTGAGAGGGCAGAGAGGGGTGTCTCGTCTTTGAGCTCCTTCATCCAACAGGGAAGATTCGCGGAGGGATATATGGATAGGTAGGCATCATTGGGTAGGAAGACACCTGTGAACTGCCGTCGTGGATCAGGTACTAAGGGCGTGAAGGTCTGGGACTCGGTCTTCCGAGAGGGAATATCAATTCGGTATCTCTGCCTGTCGCTCTCTATTGTCAACCGTATTGTCTCATTCCCCAAGTGTTCGGTGGCTTTGATGTCGGTCGTATGTATTTTGAATGGCTCAATACGAATGTCCGCGTCCTGTTGACTAAAACTTTGCGCATGCTCCCCGAGTTTTGGCGCGGAGGGTGCTGATGGAGTGGCATTTCTCTTTCTTTCGTTCGAGCTTGGGGCTTCATATCTCTCGATTAGCTTCAATTCGAGCGGTGTTGATGTGAGGTTGCGAATTGTGAGGGACGGGGCCATGTTGGGAGTCGAGTGGGTGGTTTGAATAGTAAGAATAGCAGGGAAGAAGGGGTAACTTCTCAACGGAGCATAACGACTGACCTTGTACTTCTCTTGACTGGGAGGTAAGAAAGCTGAGGTTGAGATACGTGGAGATCTTAGGGAACGATTGGAGCCAAGATGGGTGGCTTTCCGTTGCCCGAGATCGACAAGGCGGAAAATGAGCCGCATGTGAATTAGGAACATCAGGCATTTTTAGAGCAAACCATAGACCCGTTCGAGCCGTTGCTATTGCGCATAGAAAGCTTTCACCATGTCAAAACCTCACAGACTAGAGTTTTAAGAATTCCTTAATTAACTGTACATTTGTATGCAGCGTTCCGCCTTGATAGACGGCATTGGCCTGCAAGCCTAATAGCCAAAAGGCGCCGTGATAAAGACCCTGGATGTGTGGGTATCATGCGGTAGAAGTTAAGAGCAAGAGAGAAAGTAGCAAAAGCAATATGCAGAGTCGACATCCGATTCAATTCAGCGCAGGAAAATTTAGTTCACCAATGCGCCGCATGTACAAACATGTGCTACTGACGGCAAATCATACGTGAAGACATCCCGAAACTCCCACCAAACGGACAATGACAGAGTAACTCATAAATCAACAAGCCTAGCCAAATCGCTAGGCAACGTGCCCTTCGGTGAGATGGTGCCCTCCCTCCTTTCATTTGCTGGACGAATCTGATCAGAACTCGGGGACTTGTATTCGGCCATCTCTGATTTCCCTTGATTTGGGATTCGGTTTGGTGTAGGTGGAGCATATGGAGGCGATGTATTGTTGCGAGCTGCTTGTGGAGAAATGGGAGCCATAGGAGCGGGAGCATTAGGAACTTCAACCTTCTTGCATCTTGATTGTGGCTTGGGCTTAGAATTGGCAGAAGCATCCTGGTCCGGATTCGCCTTTGCTTTGCCACTCCGCTTAGTGGCAGCTTTCGAAACCGTGAAGGCATTCGTAATCTTGTTCGCTGTGCTCTTCGTAATGGTCGCCTTCTTCGGCTGACTTGTTCGCTTTTTCGGTGCTGCTTTCGTGGGTTTGGTTGGGTCCACTGCGACTGCCACCTTGATTGTCTGTATAGATTTTCTCTTCTTCGTTGGTGTCGACGGATCTTGATTTGAAGGAGGGAACCCGATGGACTCGCGTGGAAGCATGCGCGGGCTAGCGACAGGCGTTACCAACTGTCCTTGCACTTGCTCGAATGCTTTGATCTTCGTAGGTGAAATAACTACCACCTCAACCTTGCGGCTCTCTTCCCTCACTCTGCGCAACTCTTCTTCAGTGACTTCCTTATATTCCGACTTGTCGTCCCATCTGCGCATAGCAGCATGTCGAGCAACTTCGTCGCAAGGCCCTCTCACTACTAGATCCCAACAGTTTTCTAGATCTTTCCCTATGGGCTCCGGGTCGTTGTTGATCCAAATGGTTACGCCGCCACGCCGATCCCTCACTACTCCACACATTTCTCTCGTGATCCTCCTCACGCCGGGAACTTTCAACGTTGTACCGGCAACGATAACAGCATCTGGCCTGGTTCTTAGATCCATGCGGGTAACAGATCCAATCGCCTCGTCATCTGGATTATGCTCATTATACAAGACCATTCGAGGACGAAGCCGGCCAATGCCGTGGCTTCTTTTGCCGGCAACTGCACGAACACCATCATTCTCTTCACACTCTGTACATGATGGTGGGATTGGTCCATCGAAAAGTTCGGCCTTAAATTCGGAAAGTTTGTGACATTTTGAGCAGACCATTTTATCAAGGCCTCCATGAAGCTGGATCGTTTTAGGCCATGGCGCTTTCTTTGGCAAGGGAACTTCAGTCTTCAAAGGCTCAAGAGCCGTGTCAATTCCATCTACATTTTGGGAATACAAACGTAACAGTCGTCCTTCATGAGCCAATGTCGCGAGTAGGTGATGAAAGGCGGTCGGCTGTGCTGACTTTGTCTTCGCGGAAAGCGATCGCACCATGTCATGGAAGGAAGAGGTTGACGAATCATCCTGGTACACGGAAGCATCAAAAAGATCTTTCCCGGAAGATTTCAGGTTATGTTGGCTGCGGAGTTCTTTAAATAACCCAGTGGATGATCGAAAGTCAGGAACTACGGAAAGAGTCAATTATTGGTCAAAGTCAGAAAAGTTGTTGTCACTTACTGCCAGCAGACACCGAGATCCCTGCGCCCGCGATGACCACGATCTTCCGCTTTTTGTGCAATACCTTGAGGAGCCGGTCAAGCTGGGGTTTCTGGCTTGCATCAACCTCGCCCAATCGCAAGTCAAGATGCTGTGTCGTTCGCGGCTTAGGTTCTGCTAATTTCCTCCTCTTAGCTGGTGGAGGCCCATCATCACCAGAGGCTGAGGTGCAAGCCATCGTTTCTGGGGCAGGGGACGCCTTCGCAGAAGAGCGCTGCGACGCTGATGGAGAAGGATAAGATCGCGCTAATGATGGGAAATCTGGTGGCGGTGAGGGCGACAGGGAGGCGGGAGAGCTGAGAGGAGAACTCCCACCATCAGACAAGAATTCGTAACTCATTGTGGGGAAAGGAGAGCCGCGTCGGGGGACTGCGGCGGGAAAGAGGGGAGAGTACGACTAAATCATGAGCAGATGTTAGGATGGTGCATATGGCAACAAATGGATCGTGTCGTATGTTTGCGCAGGCGCGGTGAAGGGGGAGGATGAAAGGGAGAGGTTGGGTTCGGCGGATGAGGTAGGAGGAGTTGACATGGCTTGGCGGCGGCCAGGAACGCTAACAGATGCTAAACGCCCTAAACACACACGGCTCTGTTTACTGCCATTGTTTTGCCTCGCCCGGATTGAGTAATGCCCGAACAATCCTCCGTGGAGTAATTGTCCTGAAAATATTTCGCGCATATTGATTGCTATTGTCTTTATTCTCTGCAGCCCCTCTCACAAGGGGCGCAATCTGGCCGAAAAGCAAAAGCTGCAATTACCCGGCATGACGCTGGCACAATACATGCAGGAAAACGGATACAGTTGCATGATCACGAACCGTTTTAGATTTGATACAGTTACCTCGCTCCAGGTTTGCCTTCGATCGCTTCTACTGCCATATTCCGAGTTGCAATTGAGATATTCCCATTATCTAAAACAAAGGCATGCCGCAATGGGGTGTAGGAGGTCGCAGAAATGCCCTGAGCGAAGTCTTGGCACTCGCTTCCTCTTTCTGCAACCGCCCGCCACTGCCACCGAGTCCATCGACCAGCCTTGCAAGTCTTCGACAACACCATTCATATCAACGACTTGCTATCACAAAATTTAAGTAACATCGAAACTATGATATAGCGCCCGTGCTGTTACTCGCTAGACTCGTGAACTCCTCGAGCCTTTTTACAACTTCACAAAATCGCATTGCCTGTCTCGACCTTTTCGCCCTCCCCGTATTTCTCAATAATGGATTCAGTTGAAATTTAAGCTGCTTGATTCTCTGTTGTACTGCCTTTTTCTCTTTACTGCTATACTGAATCTCAAATTTTACTGAAATTTCTTTATTCGGTGACTCCTGCTTTGCCACTAACGATGGAGGACGAAAGCTATATGGAAGACCTCTTCGGAGACTCGGAGCCGGTTCATATTCCCACCATGACCCCTCCAATCAAAGGCCTTGCCCAACGAATAGATGAGCTTCACGAAAGTGGGTGCTGTCAGTAAGTTATTTACATTCGGAGTGCTCTCTTTTGCTGTTGAAACCATCCGCCAGCGGAGGTTCATCTTGTCAAGTGAATAGTACACAACAATAGAATGGCTTTGAACTCATTAATTTAAACCCACCTACCTTAATATCCATTATTTCTCATGGGCTTGCTGATAGTTTATGAGCAAATAGGAAGATTGCCTGGTCAAAATCTGGATGTGTCGCATCAATTACCCCCGATGGCCGAGGCATAAATCTCAGGGCTTTCTTTCGAAACTCATCTGATGGGAAATGGATACTTGGTGAAGAGATACCATTGAAAATACCACAGGCGCATGATGACTTCCCATTTGTACACATATCGTGGGGTCATATTGGGACAGATCTTGCCGTATTAGATGCTGCCGGTCGAATTTTTATCTTTACCAACATGTATGCTCTGGGTCGAATGATGATGACAAGAGTGTCCACCATAGACCAAGAAGATGAAATGGGGGCCGTAGTTGGAATGCATTGGTTGTCAATTATTCCACATCAACAAAAGGTACGCTAATCTTGTTGCTGTGGCTAATCCACCGCTAATGTATCACCAAGAATCACATTGCGTGGTCAGCAAATCGCGACGGGAATGACTGGAGTTTCAATATTTCGAGTCACACTTTTAACGACGCTCATCACCCAATCGATAGTAAAGCGGCCCTGATATGCGTTGGGAGGAATGGCATGCTTAGGCTTCGCTTTCAGCAACCCGATAATAGCTGGCAAGAGACATCTACAGAGTTGGAGCATGTCAGTTCGTCACGAGAGCCTTTCACTCATGCCGCCTTTGCTTCCAAAAATGGTAAGGCCCGTCTTGCCAATAATTATGCACTGCTAATTGCATAGATAACTCTTTATTACTGGTGGCTCATGATGTTATTGGGCATCTACATATTTATCGCGTTCAAATCCGCTGGACTGTTCCACAGCCTCCAAAACAAGGGCCGCCTCTGCGATCAATTACCCCGCCCATGTTTGAGGTGATAAGTTTGATGGTTGAAGATCACTGTTACCCAGCAAGCTCACCTTCTGTTGATGGAAGTCTTACCACTGGACAAGAGCAAAGAACCCATATACCAGCCCAGCTTACTCACCTTAGCTTCCTTCCAACAACACCAGAGCAGCATGCGGGAACACTTCCTACAATACTTGCTATCTTCTCTCACTGCCCTAACCATATTTCTTCCCTCGATCAAACGCAGCCACAACAGAATTCATTCAGCATCATTGCCCGATGGGAGCTTCATCAACTTCATCAAAGTCATCTTCATTCTAGTGTCGACCAGGTGGCGTCGAAAAAGAAGAGTGCCAGTAACGTAAACCCAAGGGTGAGAAAAATGATTGCACATTGTTACGAAGCCTACTGACATCAGCCTATAGCAATCTTTCCGGTTGAGAAGGCAGCCAGACTTGCTAACAAACTCCCTCGTCTTGTCCTTCTTTCCTGTCTGGTATAATATGATTCTCGTGTTCTGCCAGAGTGACGGGTCGGTGGAATTTCGTAATAGAGCTTCGATGGATGTTATCACTGCCAATTACAATCAGGATAGAGTCAGCACCCTGCCTCAAGCAGGATTTGCTTTCTCAACACTCGAACCAAGTGGGTACACTCGATTGTTCAATGTGGTCGTCTACTCACCACTATCCCTCTGCAGCTCTTCACATTGCGTTATCAGCAAATCACTGCATAGCTGCAGCAATGAAAAGTGATGGATCTGTAAAATTAAAGTTGATGGAATACACTCACGGATCGTTGAATTCTTCAGAAGATGATCGTAAGTGGCTGCCTCTCTGCTTCTAATCACGCTTAGCCAACGGTAATAGCAAAACACGGAGCAGCGATTGCTGCACTCGTGTTACAGCACACGTCGGCTTGCAATCAGTACTTCACCAGTGACGACATTTTCGCTGTCATGACCCAAGAGGTACCGGATGGTAAGACCGATTACATGTGTATCCCGCTCTTATTTACTCGTTCTCACGGATGCAGCACGGAAACGCGCATTTGTATCTCAAGCCTTCCGTGCACTCAACGTAAACCTTGATTGCGTGTTCGAAGATGCACATCCCAACGCATTGATCTTAATGAGCCGAAGTCCGCCATTCATCAAATGTCTCAGCGCGCAAAATCTTCTTGGATGTCGTGGAAACTCTCATCGAAGTTTGACTAGTAAACTTGCCTGGGCGATTCTAAACATCCGATACGCGACCCAAATCATGAGTTCGGTGATGAAAATGCACGGTCAACTTGACAAAAGTCCTTTGAGGCCTGGTATATAATTCCGAGATATTTACGGGTCTTATATATGCTGATACCTTGTTGTTAGAAATAGCGCCATTGCTGGTTGGTCTGTGTCGATGGATGCTGCATTTTATGGTTTGGATGCTTGACGAGCTCATTGCTCTTAGGCATTCCATGAAGAACACAAGATTTGATAGAGCTACTTTGCAAGCCAAACGTGGGTCATTTCCCCTCATTCTATCGATAGGTTTCTTCGAGTGAATCAGTAGAAAGAGCAACTAGACTAATTTTCTGCTGCATAGTCAAAGAAACGACCTCTCCAGCTCTCATCCTCCTCCTCGCATCTTTCCCTCGCATCATGCTGAAGATATGGCAACAACCGCTCAACTGGATATTCAAAACCGCGGTTGGTTTCGCTAACACAGGTTTGAATCCCGAAATCCGGCGCACCTACACCCCAATGCACACCACATTCCTAGAGTGCCCGTTCGAGTGGCGTCTCTTCGACTTACTCGTTTCAGAAGCGAGCGCCTCCGTCAGGGAGTCCTACCAGAAAGCCAGAGTGAGCGACGGGCAGAGAGCACAAATGGAGCAGGACATGATGCTCGGCGAGATACCCGAGGCACTGATGCCGGCGGCGCGCCATCTCTCGACCACGACGCTCTCTAAGCTCCTCGACCGGCTCGACCCGGCGAAAATCATGTTCTTCGACACGCGCTGGTTAGGGCTTGATAATTCGATGCGCACGGCGGCCTTTCTCAAAACGCATAAGGTGGATGTGTGTCAGAAGATTGTGCTGAAGCCGCGGGCGAGGGGGGATGGGGAGGATGGGGAGGACGGGAGTGAGATGAAGCTGAGACGGTGTACGAGGTGCTTCGAGTATATGGAAGACTTCTCGCCTGGGCAAGGGCAGGGGCATATGAACTGGTTGACGGGGTCGGCCAAACACTGTGTATGCTCGAATGCGTGGATGATTGCTGAGGAGAAGCTTTGAAGGTATGAGAGGGTGGTTTTATGTTATCTTTGCGGATGGTGTGCTAAAATTTACAATCTATTCAAGCCACTCTACCTTGTTGGTATGAGGTTGCGTGGGCTCCGTTTTGTATATTCGAGATATGAAGTTCAGGATGAAGTCCACATCTAGGCTTGTTTTAAGCAGTCATTCCCACCTCACATATAAAAGGTCTTCTGAGCCCTTTTATCATATATATGGATTTGCCTGTATGCTTCGCAAACGACTCGGCTTCAAGACTGTCTCAATTTCGCTGAGGTGGCTGAGACAGGATAGGACTTGAGAAAGACGACTGCTGGACCTGCCATATATAAGCTTTCTATGGCACATGTGCTGTCCCGATATATCACATTCTTTCAAATCTGAAGGATGAAGCCTCACATGATCAGATTCAGGAGACAGTATTTGAATTGATCAAGAGGCTTTATTCGTATAGCCTTCGGAGCTGCAACGTACTCCTTCGACGCCGGTGCCATCGCAACCATTTCTCTTTTGAGAGACGCCCGGTGATAGTGTCCTAGCACATGCCCTACCCAGCAGTACTCCGCAGCCTAGCTCTCTCAACAAAAGGAAGCCTCAAGCCTGGATTACTCACACATCCACAACTCCTATCAGCCGCGCCAACCAACCACATCGAAACCTCGGCACAAGAGGAGCCCCAAGACCAGGCCCGGGGCGGCGCCGAGCAAATTTCGCGAAACGACTACATTGATGAATTGATCTAATCCCTCTGCACGCCGCGCCCAATTCGCCATTGTGCCAGGAAATGCTCGCAGCGCGCTCCACCGTGATAGCGTCAGCGCGGTGCGGAAATGGTTTTGTGCGGAGGAGCAGGACTGCATCGCTCTCACCGCTCGTCGCTGCTCTAAGCCCTCCACTCCGCACACCGGCCGGCTTCGCCCAGCGCAGGCTCCAGAGCGCTGTTGGGACTGGTCAGTTCCGGTTTTTTTTCCCCTGAGACGGATGGGACGGTGGGAAGGGACCTGTGACTCAGGCCGCCGCCGCTGCCCTGTGGCTCTCCCGGATAGCTATATCTACACCTGCGGACTCGCCTGCTGACGTCTCGTCCATAGCTCCTCACGCCTCTCTCTCCTCCGCACCACCACAACCATCCCCGCGCTCCCGCTCCCGCACCCACACCCGCACCACCCTCACCTACCTCGCGCTCTCCCTTTTCTCCGCCTCCCTGGGCTTCGCCATGGCCGCCGCCCCCGCCTTCGAAACAGCCACCGCGCTGCTCACGCCGCCCTCGGACGCCGAAACCCTCACGCTCTTCACGCCCTCCTCCGACACTCACGCCGCCATCGACAGCTATATCCTGGCCCACCCTCTCACCCAATCCCTCCTCACAAATCCCTCCTACACAGCCTCGCGCCCGCACCTCAAGATCCCGCCGAACCTGCGCCCGCACAACCTGACAGGCGGGACCCTGCTCGGCGACGACAAGATCGCCGTCCCCCCGCTCACCTTCACCACGGCGGACGGGTCGTCCTTCGTGTCGGTGCAGCACCTCGGGCGCGCGCTGTGCGGGCACCCGGGGATCGTGCACGGCGGGCTGCTCGCCACGCTGCTGGACGAAGGGCTCGCGCGGTGCTGCTTCCCCGCGCTGCCGCACAAGGTGGGCGTGACGGCGAGCCTGAAGGTCGATTATCGCGTGCCGTGCAAGGCGGACCAGTACGTGGTGCTCAGGGCGGAGACGACCAAGGTCGAGGGGCGGAAGGCGTGGGTGAAGGGCAGGTTGGAGACGTTGGTGGATGAGGCGAGAGGGGAAATCCCGACCGTGTTGGTGGAGGCTGAGGCGCTGTTTATAGAGCCTAGGCAGGCTGCTGTGAGTATTTTTAACTGCCTCCCCTCCCCCTTTTTCCCGCAAAACAGGGGGTCATTTCTTTCCTTTTAGGACCAGGGAGGTTGGATTGGAGAGGGGTCGTGCTGACTTGAGCAGACGATGCCGCAGGTGTACTCGTCGTAGTAGACCGACACCGAGCGAGGTTCTAACTCTGGGAATTTCGAGACAAGGGAGGTAAGGGGCTTTAATGGAGAGGAGGACTGAGGAATACGGCATGATACGCCACTATAGCTCGCGAGGAGCTGGATCTGGGCCCCAGTTCTTGTGGAATGGTTTCTGCATAGCGGCGGATTTAACGGGCGACGGGACTGTCGGGATTAGATTTAGAGGCGTGAGTGCTCAAGGTAGCAATGCTTAATGGCTTCGGTGTGGTGAGGAAATTCATTTGTGGAGTTCATGACTGGGTCTCGGGAACTGGGTTAGAATATAGATATAGATATATTAAATGGGATCTTATAGAACTACAACCATAGAATTTGGACTGTTACATGGACAAAACCTGTGTGCAGGAATAATATCCTTAACATTTATTTTATTACAGCTCTATCTATACAGCGCAGGTTTACAGGGCTACACATCTTATTTACAACTCGCCACACCGCCTACTTCTTCTCATCTCCCTTCTCTCCTATCCTCTCCATGACCTTCTCGCTTCCCCCGCTGTCCTTCAGTCGATCGCCATACATCCAAATAAGCCCGCTAACTATCCCCGCCGCGTAACCCCCCAGATGGGAAACATGGTCCACTCTCGGCGTCTTCCCAGCCCGCATCATGAAGATCTCTCCCACGACAGCCGCGCACAGGAACATGCGCGGGGAAATAGGGACGGAGATGGAGGTGAAAGGGATAGAGATGCGGTCGCTAAGATAGTCTCTCCATCAGCACGCGTCTAGGATGAGTTTGGGGGAGGAGGTATGATTTCATGCGGGGGCAGAGAGAGGGGTGGGGCGAATGAGATGTGTCAATTGAAGGGTTTTACGTACCGGTCTTCGGCGATGCACCAGAGCGATAGGATGCCGAGCATGGCGCCCGAGGCGCCGATGCATGAGGTGTTCAGATTCCGCATTAGCGTGTAGTACCAGAGGGAGGAGAGAGAGCCGAACGTGCCGGCCGCGATGTAGGTGGCTAGGAAGGCGCCGCGGCCGACCGTGTCGTGGCCTAGTATGCGGTGTGGAGTTAGCTAATGGAATTTGAAGGCTTCCTATATACTTGGAGTACGTGTGCCTCTGCGGTTAAGGGTTTGATATAAAGAGAAAGGAAATGTTCACGGTGTGAAGAGAGTATAGTAAACAGCGGAAGAGAACATATTTAGTGCGTAAAAAGGAATAAGAAGAAACTTACACCACACCCCAATCGTCATGAGATATGCCATATTAACCGCCAAATGCTTAATGCTCTGATGACTGAACACATTTCCCAGTGCCGAGAACACCCTGGGATACGCCGGTATCATGGTCATATATTTATTCATGAACGGCCAGGCACGCGGGTAGAACCACAGCAACCAGAACCCGAAGTTAATGGAGAGGATAGTAAGAGTAGTGGCAAGTGAGGGCGTGTAGTCCTTCATGAAGCGAAAGGCATGGTCTGGCGGGACGTAGGTTGACGCGTACCAGGCGCAGAGTGATAGGACGGCGAGAGTGAAGACGGTGGTTGGCCAGAGACGTTGAAACTGAGAACACGAGTTAGAAAGATGGAATATAGATTTGATTGACGAAGACTATATTTTATACGCGCAGATTAGAAGAATTTAATAGCAGGAAAAACTTACGGTAGTTAAGCTCGAAAACAGTTCCTTCTCATTCTTAAACTTCAGCTGTGCCTTCTTCCTGAACCTCTCAACATATTCGTTTTTCTTCGTGTCTCCTATGGCAGCAAAGCACCGTCAGCACATCACGCATCCAGAAAAACAACCCTCCCCTCTCTACGCCCTGAATGGACACCACATACTCAACTCAACCCCCAAAAACCGCATCGGCGCCCCGGCCCCCTCCCGCGCCGCAACAGCCCGCCCCCCACCTCTCCTCCTCTCCTCCGCCATCATTTTCTTCTCCTCCACCTCCCTTCTCCTCTTCTCAACCTCCCACTTCGCCTTATTCTCCCGCCTCACAGCATCCATAACACTCTGCCCATACCGCGCCCGTCCATACTCCGTTCCCTGCAACCCGAGCTCGCCTTCTCCAACCGCAGAAGCCCCGATCTCTCGTTCGACTCTCTCGGTCTCCCCCTCAGCCCACCGCGCCGCGGCGCCCTCCTCATCAACCGGAAACTCCTCCCTCAGCCACGCGAGCCCATCCAACACCCGCTCGCGCGTCAGCTGCGGCGCGCGGCCGACCAGGTCGCTGATACCGTGCTCGGCGAGCGACCCGCTCACGCGTCGGTGGTGCAGGGTGCGCAGGACCTCGTTGCCAGTTTTGGTGGGGATGGACGGGCCGAAGATGGCGTGGATTTGGGAGGGGGGGAGGGGGCCGGATGGGAGTGGGAGCTCATTGGGCGTGGGTTGGGTCTGGGGGCGGGTGTCGGTTTGAGTTTGGGTGTCGGTTTGAGTTTGAGTGTCGGTTTGAGTTTGAGTGTCGGTTTGAGTTTGGGTGTTGGTTTGAGTTTGGGTGTCGGTTTGAGCTTGGGTGTCGGTTTGAGCTTGGGTGTCGGTTTGGGTTTGGGTGTCGGTCTGGGAGGGCGGGGGTTTGGGAGCGGAGGGGCGCTTGGGGGGCTGTTTTGGCGGGGGTCTGCGGGCGGGTTGCGGGTGTTGGATAGTTGCTGAGGTTTTGAAGAAGCGGAGGTGCGGTGGGACAACATTGTAGGTGCGGGGGAGATATGGTCGATGGGGTATTCGGGTGGAAGGGCGCGGGGGGTCTAATGGTGAGGGTTTTGGGTTAGACAGAAAGTTAGCGAAGAAGGCTCTCCCGGTGGCTATTCGTGCGGCGAGGTGCCATGGCTGTGAAGTAGAGGGAAATCGCAGTGCGGCACACGGTGGCCGCAGTGTTGCCGCCCATGCATTGCTCATTTCAGGGCTGTCGTCATTTGCGTGGAGAGGTCGGTGGTGATGGGTTTTTGGAGGTGAGGACGCACGGGACGCAGGAACCATTCAGCCCTATCGGCCTTTGCGGTTCTAAGGTGGGGGGTTATTAAAGCTTTATAGCTTTATAGAACTAACTATCCATATTCAATTTACCTCCTTGTTCTACCCTTGGTGTTTCTAACTCTGCAGGCGTCTCAGACAGCAGTGTAGTCATTTTAGGCTTCCCCGTCCAAGGAAGCAACCGCGCTCCGTATACTCACTCCCGCCTTGCATCTCCGCCACCCATCTCCAACTCCAACCCAACTCCAACCCTCCGAACAGCTTATATATCACCAACACCTTCCAATCACTCACCAGAAAATTACTCCAACACTCCCTACGCAACCGCTCATGTCCGCAACCGCAACCCCCATCCCCCCCGCCCGCTTCGCCGCCGCGCTCCGCGACCTCCCGCTCCCCTCGCTGCACGCCAAAGCCGCCGAGCTGCGCAACTCCATCACCCACCTGCTCTCCTCCAACGGGGAGCTGAAGCCGTTCGCCAAGGCCGGGGATAAAGACTGTGCGGAAGCAATCATGGAGAACGAGGAAGTGATCCGGCGCATGGAGGAGCGCATTTCACTACTAAGAATAGAGGTCGAGGGGAGGGGAATGAAGTGGGTTGAGGAAGGAGGAGAAAGGGAGACCGAGGGTGCAGTGATTGGGGGTTCAGATCGGGATGATGTGATGGGCGATGCAAGTAGGGATATAGACGTGAGAGGAGAACCGAGCGAGCAGGCTGCGCTTGATAGACGACAAGACTATAATGAGCCAATGCTGGGGGGGCAGGAGACGGAAATACAGGAAGATGAGGGATTGCATTTGTGAAAACTGGTGCAGAGTGCATGAAAATGTCATCTTGTGGGTAGGAAACAACGCAAGTCCGAACTACTGAAGGTGTGGATATCCCGATTAGTTTTTGCTCTAGACCAGTGAGATGGCATTCAGGCTAAAGATGCTCTGCAGTCTTTTGGTCCATGCAGCCCTTAAATGCGAGTGTTGGTTAGGTCGAGTTACAGTTTCTAAACGGAATGGCCGTCCTAAGAGTGGCACACAGCGTCCCACGGCTCGAACTATTGTTGGAGGGAAAAAGTAGGGCAGTGGAACTTGCAAACTGGGTTATACGCAAACCCCATCCCAGCAAATAGGAAGTGAGGACGTGTTCACAGTATCACTCAGGCACCCTAAATTGTAAAAATCTATGCATGTTGATTGGATTCTACCACCGCCGTCGTTGCTCGGCTTTTATTCTGCACTATTCCTCCGACCATAGAGGTATATTAAACTTTACTATATAACTACCTGCTCGCCAATAATCGCATTATACTGCCTAGCAGCCTAGATAGCGACCACACGGTTTTATAGTCCCCTCTCTACGGACTGGTGACCCCTAAAGAGGGCTAGCAACTAGGGCTTAGGCGTAAAGGATACATAGAGCACCTTAGCTAGCGTGATTTTATTAGCAAGCCTTACTAAAACACGTCAATATTGCGATGCCGATAAAATACTACAAAAGGACCACTATAAACACCTATAGATATTGAGGAAGTTAGGTAGAAAGTTGTAGTATATAATGTTATGACTGTAAGTTTCTGCCCTTTATTAACCGGCCCTGGAGGCTTCGGAGCCGAAGACGCACGACTTTTTATAGGCGGCATAAGGACAATATTTTACTGACAATTCAATGATCAAATAGACGGCGACAATATTCAAAGCTTTTTGATCAACTACACCAAATATTATAGCACCCTTGCTACCGAGCAACCGCACTGACCAGAGGCTTCAACACCAAGCTCTATACAGTATAGAGCCTTTAGATTGGCTTATGAGGCGTGCATATACGAAAAGTCCTTGAATTCTTGCCACACCAAGGGATGCGCTGGCAGGAGGCAAGGTCTATGCGGCCCTGGCAGCCTGCGCCCACTCAGGCCAATTAAGCGCCACACAAGGCTGAGACATGAAGCAGCCTGCTACACTCTCGATGGCGACAACGATTTCTTGAATCTTTAAAGCCTATACGTGCCCTTGGCCATGAAACAACGCCGCCTTCAACCCAGAGACTACACAGTAGGATGGATATGCGCCCTTCCCATCGAGCTTGCCGCTGCCCAAGAGATGCTGGATGAGGAGCATGAGAGGCCCACTCAAGACAGCTTGGATCCTAATGTCTACACGCTCGGCAGCATCGGTGACCACAATGTTGTCCTTGCTTGTCTTCCGGCGGGACAAATGGGCACTCAGCCCGCCGCCACGGTTGCGGCCCGAATGAGATTCAAGTTCACGTCGATCCGCTTTGGCCTGATGGTTGGCATTGGCGGCGGAGTCCCCAGCGCCGAAGCAGATATACGACTTGGTGATGTGGTAATCAGTCAACCACACCTGCAGCATGGCGGTGTAGTGCAGTATGACTCTGGGAAGACAGGAGCATGCGGAAACATAACACGGACAGGATGGCTGAACGCACCGCCGTCAGTGCTACTCCATGCGATTTCGGAGCTACGAGCGCTCCACTACCGAGGTCGGAGTAACCTTGCCACATATCTATCCACCTTCGACCGGCTAGAAAACTTTAGCCATAGTACGGCAGGTCCTGACGTATTATTTGAGGCGTCGTATAACCATATTAGAGGAGCAACATGCAAACAATGCAGCAAAGAGAAGGAAGTGAAGCGGACTCCACGAAAAGGCCCGGATGTGGTGGTCCATTATGGCACAATAGCATCAGGCAACCAGGTCATAAAGGATAGCATTACGAGGGACACGCTTAGCGCAGAGCTAGGGGGAGTAATGTGCTTTGAGATGGAGGCGGCCGGACTAATGAACGACTTCCCTTGCCTTGTTGTCCGAGGTATTTGCGATTATACGGACTCGCACAAGAATAAGAGGTGGCAACCGTATGCTGCGGCGACGGCAGCTGCATGCGCGAAAGAGATCCTGTCGATTACCCCCGCGGCTGAAGTACCCACTGCGGGTACCGCCAGAAGCGCTGTGGATATCTCTTGGGGAGGCCAGCAGAATACTATAGAGAATAGGGACAGCGCATGGTACAAACAGCTCTGCGCCAAATTGCTCCAATCTGTCAAGTTTCGGGAAATCCGAGATCGCCAGGATCGAATTGCCAAGGCAATCACACGGACTTTCGAATGGATATATCGTGAACCTGATCCTGATGCAATGCAGTGGGCAAACTTTATAGAATGGTTAGAGCACGGGAGTGGCCTTTACTGGATCAACGGCAAAGCCGGCTCTGGCAAGTCCACGCTTATGAAATTCCTCCACAGTGATCCTAGAACAAACCGTTGCCTTGATGTATGGGCTGGTGACTCTAAGCTCGTTATCGCGGGTTTCTTTTTCTGGAACAGTGGGAGTTCAATTCAAATGTCCTTGGGTGGCCTAATTCGAACTTTGATGCACGATATCGCAACGGCATTACCGGACCTTGTGCCCAGCCTCTTTCCAGAAAGGTGGGAGGAGCTGGAATCATGCCACGACCTCCACTCTGCGAAACTTCAGTCTTGGTCCTCATCAGAATGCCTGCGAACCTTTCGAAGGCTCCTCGATCCGCAGCTTCAGAGTCATAAATTCTTCTTCTTTATTGATGGGATGGACGAATGTAGCGGCGACCACAGAGAGATGATAGGCCTATTGAAAGAAATGGCAGACTCGCAACACATCAAAATGTGCTTGGCCAGTCGTCCTTGGGTTATTTTTCAGGATGCGTTCGATACCAAGCCAAGCCTCACGCTTCAACACCTCACTTCTCCCGATATCAATATTTTCGTACGCGCGAAATTCTATGAGGACCCCCACTTCCTGCAACTGGAGAAGCACGAACCTCAAATAGCCGCTCAATTCTGCAAAGACATTACACAAAAGTCTTCAGGCGTGTTTTTGTGGGTTCGAATAGTGGTGCAGTCTCTGTTGACTGGGATTACTAATGGCGATAGGGTGACGGATCTACGTAAGAGATTGGATGAGCTTCCTGAGGACTTGGAACTACTATTCCAAAAGATTATCGACAGTATAGATCCATTCTATAAGCAACATGCATCACAACTGTTTCAGATTCATCGAGCGGCTTGGGAATATAACGGCGTGACTTTGCTGCGCTTGTCATTCGCAGATGAAGATAACGAAGGAATGTGGCAGGAATGTGGAGAGGGCGCCCTCCGTGATGAAGAGATTAGGTTTCGAATACAGATGATGAAGAAACGCCTTGACAGCAGAACAAAGGGCTTGCTTGAAGTGCCGACATGGTCCGGCGCTAGCGAGAAAAACGGGTAAGCTTCCTTCCGAAGTCCAAAGATAGCTTCTGACTCTATTGTAGGAACCTTTTGCAGTACAGACAGTCTCTGTCGTTCGATAAAACGTCTACGGTGCAGTATTTGCATAGAACATTGAAAGATTTCATAGAGATGCCAAAAATATGGAATTATCTTTGCGCCGCGAGTGGCTCATTCGACCCATACGTTTCGCTCTGCAAAGCGTACGCCCTGGAAGCCAAGCTGATGGACATGTCCAAATCACCAATTACAGATCTGGTGGTTATCGTGGAAAGAGCAATAAATAATTGTTGCAGGGCGCAAAAAAAGAGCGACACCGCACTGATTCCGCTCCTAGACATGTTGAATACGGCTATAACAGCGCAATTAAAGCGCATCAACAATCGCTGGATAGCGAAAAGGTCTAAAGACCACGCCGTTTTAATGCCTCTGACCATACGTCACGATTTAGCCTTTTGGGTCGAAGCACTCCTGAAGCGTGGCCATCCGACAAGTCCAGGAGGACCCGGAATACCTTATCTGCTGGTCGCCGTCGATGCCGAAGCGGAGCTGGATATGCCTTGGAATGCGGGAAAAGACTCTAACAAGGGTCCGAGCAGTAAATGCGTCTTGGCTCTTCTTGAAGCGGGAGCTAACCCGCATGAAAGATACCGCGAAGAGCCGATTTGGAAGTTCGTGAGGCACAAAATTGTGCAGGACTTGCGCTCCTTGGCGCATGGGCACCACAACTGCTCGGCCGCACCAATAGATACATGGTTAGACGTTGCTGAGACGTTTGCTAGACATGGGGCAGATCCAGATTCTCTACGCCGGTTGATAAGCCCCGAGTGGATTACAAATATTAAGAGCAGGTTTCCTGCGCAAATAGATAGGCTGATGGAGCTCTGGTCGCAGCCAGAAAGGCAGTTACGATGGAGCCACTCTGGGAGGCAAAGAAAGCGAAAACGAGTTTAATTACAGAAGATTGGTCAAGTGTATGAGAAGCGGAGTCGTATATAATATGATTATGTACGCTACGTTAGTGGATTGAGCCTTTTTAATCAGATCTGATAAAACAGCCCAGGGTATTCAGTATTAAGTATTCTTACTATAGATTCGTTATTCAATAAGTGTTGCGACGGCAAAGTAAAAGATGGGGTCACGTGACCGAAGAGGGGTGAGCAGTGGGTGAGCAGCCTGTAAGCAGCCTGAGCAGGGTGAAGGGAGGGTGGTTAGTGCTTGAGCAAAAGCGGCGACGTTTTCTAGCTGAATCTATGAACAAATTCACCGCTTGTTAGAAGGTGGGTAGGCCAGCATCATGTGCCTTGCCAAGTGCGGCTGCGTGCATCAAAGAAAGACTCCTGAGCGCGCCTAGAGGTCTCATACTGTACCTGCAAACGCGGCCAGGAGAGCCAGTCTATGAGGAGACTTGGTCAATAACACAATGCGAGCGGCGTCTGGTTTCCGTTGACCATGTAGAGTAAGGAGCCCTCACATGCACTACTACCTGCACTAAAGAGCAATGCTCAAGTCTTTAGTGGCCGACGCCTCGCGCCCTTGCCGGCACGGGGTTGCGCCTAATCACCTGGATAACGAAGAGAATATAGAGAATATGGTATATTTATAGACTAAAACAAGGTACTAATTATATTTCTCTGCATCCGGCACAAAACGCACAATTTTGTTCAAAGGATACCTTCACCAAAGGCCGAAAGTCGTATCGCAAGATGTCGGGAAAGTCGTGATGGGTTGTTGGATGAAAAGCCATGGTACGGTGGAGGAGGTCCTGAGGGATCTTAGACCCAGATGAAAAAATACAGGCTTTGTGAATTTCTTAATCCGCGTAGTTGAAGAAAGACTATATCTAAGGGTTAGGAGATACAGTTGACCTCGCCATTGTTGGTGGTCGCCGGAAGGAGGCCGAAGAGCTAGAGGTGCAAGTGATGGAGACGAGAAAGTGTGCTAGGGGACACAGTAAGGAGCATTACTCAAAACTGGAAATTTTCCCAATCCACGCTCCAGAAGTCCCCGCTAAATCCTAAGACGCCTAGCCTGTTAAACTCTAATAATCCTTTAACAAAACAGAAAAGAGTAAAACTCTTCGAACAAGAGGCTAATTCTACCCTTCCAAAATATACATGTTTATCTGTACGCACTCATATCCAAAGGTATGCTGCTCCCCCGCCCGGCGCGATACCGTTTCGGTCCGCCAGTGAACTCCCGCGGTTTGGGCAACTGGCTGTCGTCCTGGAATTTGAACCGCAGGTCATGGACCGGAACCACATCAGACCTCTGTCCGGGACTGGTAGGGTTGGAGCCCCTACTTAAGGACCCACCGTTTGTGAGCGTATACGTGCTGGCATCGAGCATCGATCGTATCGGTGGTTGAGTTGCTTGCCTGGATGGTGGTGACGATGGAGGAGGGGGTGGAACTAAAGGTATCATAGACGATGGCGGGGGGGGCGTATACACCGTCGGCGGAGGAGACGCTGGCGGGCGGGGCGGGGGAGCTGCTGGAGATGCTCGTCCAAAAGCATTTCGCGCCGCCTGCTCAGCTAGAGAAGGCATATGTCCGTTCATTGGAGGGGCGCTCGGCGGTGGTGGGGGAGGAGGCGTAGATCGTGTCGGCGGCGGTGTTGATCTTGTAGGTGGCGGCCTATGAACTGATGTCGGCGGGGGGGGCGGTGGAGCCGATTGCGTTGGCGCTGAAGGCGGTGCTGTTGGCGGGAGGGGCGGCGGAGCCGATGGCGATGGCGATGACAAAGGCGGCAATGGGGGTGGAGCTAATGGGATCGAAGAATTCTGAGGTGGCCGAAGCTCAGGTGCCGAAGAATTCTGAAGTGGCCGAAGTGAAGGCGCCGAAAAATTCTGAAGTGGCCGAAGTGAAGGTGCCGAAGGAGGGGATGCTATGCCAGACGGTTTGCGAGATGTGGGCGGGGGGATCGGCGGCTTTTTCCCTATAGGTGGTGGTTTAGGTTTCCCTGCACTAAACTCCAGCGTAGATGCTGTCGACATCACAGATGTGGGTCGCAGATTATTTTTTAGCGCTGCTATAGAAGGATTTCCAGGAATGCTCGGTGGTGCGGCTCCAGGTAGTCGGGGAGGTGCTCCAGGCGGTTTTGGTGCTGAATTCATCGGTGGTCGAGGAGCAGAACTTCGTGACGTCTCTGGGTCTGATAAATATGGCGAATGGCTGTCCGCACCAGTATCTACTCCCCCTGCTTTTCGTAGCTTCGGCATCCCTCCTGCAAATAAGCCTCCTAGCTGAGGTGCGCCTCCTATTGTTGTAGAACTATTTCTCGCACTTTCACTTCCTGTATCGCTATTACTCCTTGCTCTGTTCCCGGGGACAGGCGGTGCGAGTCCTCCTGGAGCTGCTGGCGGCCTTGCCATTCCAGGAATCGGGGGAGCGCCCCCAATCGGTGGACCACTGGGTCCGTCTGTTACTTTTCCTACTATGGGTGCTGATCGGTCATTGATCTGAGTGACCTTCTTCAGCTTTGTGCCCTTCGTGATATCTCCCAGGAGGGCTCCCTGTACTCAAATGTTAGCATTCTCTTGCTCGCATGTCCGCCGGACATCTTGACAGCTCGCATGTTCGATGCCGGTCCACACGTTTCAAAGGCACGTTATCACGTACTCTTCCAGCTCCAGCTTTTGGTCTTCCCACGGGCGCCCCAGGCATCGGTGGCGGAGGGGGCGCTCCTATGCCCATTCCAGGGGGCGGTGGTGGGGGGGGAGGAATCGACATGATAAGTCCTAAGCAGTATAAGGCCTCTCTGTGTGTCCAAGTAGAGAATCTCTCAATCCTGTAGCGTATACTACTAGGCGAGTTATGGTGTTGGAGTTGCCCAGGTGGTCGTTGGGCGTTGTTCCTTTAAAGGTGCGGAAGTGCGGCTCGGATTCTGCCCAGGTGCAAAAGCTGGATATAACGATGATGTCGTTGCTAAGCTGTATCGAAATGAGTCACGTGAGTGGTGAGTAAGCAGCCGATTAACTTGAAATAGTATAGTGAATGGCTTCAGGAGCTCAGGCACAACTTGTACGCAATTATAATGGAGGTTTTAAGAGGCCGTTAATCAATTAAAGTGGGCTGGAGAGGCCTCTCCGTACTTCCCACTCTGGAGTTCTTCAGGCCGTCGTCTAAAACATATGGGGTGGCAATGACTGAACGAAACCTCATGCTTTTCTCAATTGAATGATACGTGCACGGTTCAATTTATGGTTAAATACCGAATTTATATTGTACTGCTAGGGAGTAGCAATAACATAGTTTAAGAACACAGCCACCACAGTCGTCGTCAACACCACGACCACATCTAGCCCACTATGAAGCCCGCCACGCTCGCCATGCGGCCTCGGCCCAGGCCCGTCTGCCAATTGTGCGAGTATATACTGCTGCAGCCTGGCCATCCACGACGCTTCTTCGCTGCCTCGACACTGCTCTCCGCCACGCCACGCCGACCTCGAGCAGCGAATCCTACACTTGTGAAGACAGTGGCGACACGGGCCGCCTCAGCGTCCACGAAGCGTGTCAATTCCACACGTACGAGCCGCCCCTTCACGCAGAATACCTCCCAGGCATCCATTGAGTTCGAAAGAGCGAAGAAACTCGTCAACGCAATCCTCAACTCCGAACCTATCCCCAGCGAAGAAGAAACCCTCGCCGCGTTCCAGGCCTGCGAATCCGCCGCCCACCTTCTAACAGATAACAACAACAACAACAATAACAACAACGCCAGTCAGCCAACTGCAACCCCAGACTCCTCTAATAACCCCGCATCCGCCCTTCTAACTCTCGAGCCGCACCCCCCGATCTCCGCCGCACAAATCGACCAGCTCTCCGCCGTCGCCCACGCCCTCCTCACCCACCCCCCGGTCTTCCTCACTCCCCCCCTCCTTGCCAGCTATGTAGCCACCCAATCCTTCCTCCGGCGCCCGTCCACCCTCCCCTCAGCCTTCACGCTATACGCCACGAAACCGGTCCCCAAACCCGGCACCAACCCCCCCCAATACCGCGCCCCTCACCCCTCCGCCGCCGCCGCCGCCATCCCACCCCCAACCGCCTCCGCCGCGCTCTCCGCAGCCATAACCGCGAAATCCCTCCCGCTAGCCCTCGACGTCATCGAAACCAGCTACCGCGCCCCGGCCTTCCGCCACAACAAGCTGCTCCGCCGCGCGCTGCCGCCCCTCCTCGGCGCCGCGCTGGCCCCGCTCGCCGCGTACACCGTCGCGGCGCGCCTGGCGCTGCTGCAGCAGACGATGGAGCCGGGGGCCGCGACGGCGGTGGCGTTCGCGGGGATTCTGACGTATGTCGGCGCGACGGCGACGATTGGGGTGGTCGCGATGACGACGGCGAATGATCAGATGGATCGCGTGACGTGGGCGACGGGGATGCCGCTAAGGGAGAGGTGGTTGAGGGAGGAGGAGCGGGCGGCTGTTGATCGCGTGGCGGGCGCGTGGGGGTTTAAGGAGAGTTGGAGGAGGGGGGAGGAGGAGGGGGAGGAGTGGGAGATGCTGAGGGAGTGGGTTGGGGTTAGGGGCATGATTTTGGATCGGGTTGAGCTAATGGAGGGGATGGAGTAGGGTGGTGGAGAGGGGGCTTGTGATTTTGGGTTTTGGGGAGGTGGTGTGCGTGGATGGAAGATGATGAGGGCTTTTGGAGGGTGTGTTGAAGAGCTTCCACCGGTCTCAGGCAGTGGTCGCAGTTAAGTATGATAGAGGAGCGGCGACAGCTCGCCCAGGGATTGTACAACGTGTACGATTTCGAGCAAACCGACTATCCAAAAGATGTAAATATTTCCATGATATGTACAATATCACCTTTCCCTAGCTACTCATACATTAAAAATTCCATTAATCCAATATCCAGCTCTACCTTCCCACCACCTCCAAAACACCCACACTCAGATCCGGCAGCTCAAACACAAACGTCCCTCCCACCGTCGCTCGCAACGTCTCCATCGTCTTCTGCACCACATTCGTCCCAACATCGTTAAACGAGTACGCATCCGGCGCGGTCAACAGAGTCAGCGTTGCCGCCGCCCCCGTGCGCACTTCGGCAAACGACACATTCATCGGTACTGGCGCTGTGCTGTTGTACACAGCCGTCTTGAGGATGTGCGAACCAGTGACGTTGTTCGTGCCCGCGACCCAGTAGACGGGGCCGAAGGTGCTGTTGGAAGTGGGGAGCGTGGAGGTTATACGGGTACCAGAGAAGAGCTGCGGATTAGATATTAGATGGGGAATTAGGGTAGGAATGGGGAGGGGCTTACTTTGACTAGGTGGTAGCTTGTGGAGAGGACGTCTTCAGAGGGGTCGGCGGAGAAGGATATTAAATCGGGGCTCCATTCGTAGGAGTTTAGGTTTTGGAGGAGGGGCGCCTGGAGGAGTCAGCGAATGGTTCGGCTAAGATTATGAAGACGGGTATGGGCGCCGATGAGATGGACGGAGGCGAAGAACGTACATATGCCGCTCCGATCATCTTATCCGCGTTCCTTTCTGTTCCGATCAAGAAGACGGCCTCGGCGACTGTTCCTATCCACATCGGGAACATCCACTTTGGCAGGCTCCAGTTGACACCACCGCCAGAGGGTATGTTTGGCTGGACAGCCGCGTACTCGCCTAGGAAGGTAATTAGCATGATTTCTCTATCTCCCTCACTTCTAGCCTTCATATCCTCATGGTTGAAAGAATAGGATGGAATAGCTTACCAACCAGTGTCTTATGTCCCGTCCGGAAATGGTCAAAATAGTTAAATTGCCCCACAAAATAATCCGGTCTCGTATACTGATGATAGTCCCCAGCCGCGTCTGTCCCAAAATCATACGCTACAGTGCTCGCCATAACCACCATATCCGGGTACACCACCTTGATGGCGGTATAAAAAGCTTCGAATCTATAGCTGGCGTACGAACCCCCTCCACCACCGAGATTATCCTCGTTGCCAACTTCAATGAACTTAATGGACCAGGGCTTAGGGTACCCGAGAGAGGCACGAAGAGCGCCGTAGGGACTACTGACGGGCCCCATGATGAATTCAAGTTCATTCATGACGTCTTCGACATAGGGTGCTAAAGAAGCTTTGGAGATGGCAGGCCCAGAGAGGTAGAAGCCAGCCCAAATGGCGAGAACTGAGTGTTGTCAGATTTAGATAATTTAATGGTGCCACCTCCGTAATAGAAATGCGGAGAAGCGATATTTGAAAGAAATTATGCTTACCTGGTTCCATCTCTAAATCCTCACACCATTGCAGGTACTCAACCAATCCCAAACCATTTGTGTTCTCATATCCCCACGTTCCAGGGTATCCAGGACGGTCTTTAAGAGGGCCGATGGTTTCATTCCATTTCCAGTAGTAGGGCGGATCGTTGCCTTCGAGATTGTTGCCTCCAGGCATTCGAAGGAAGGACTTTCATATGTCATCAGTCATCAAATCTCCCGTTTTTCGGAAATTTAAATAACATACTGGTTTCAAGCCTGCAAGTGCCTCCATAATATCAGGTCGAAGGCCATTGGGACGGTTCTTATATGTAGGAGGAAAGAGGCTGATTAGATTGAAGTCAAGAGATCCATCAGTGCCCTTGATGATGTGTTAGTGTACACAAGACATTGAACTCTAGCCGGATCCGAGAAACACGGCCAAATTCAGATATTCCCAGAAACTCACCGATGCATCATAAACAATGGAGAATGTGTTGTTGACATTCGACGCAGCCTTATCGGGTATCAAGGTGAAGTTATGCTGAATCCATTCGCTACTCGTCGCGGCCGAAATCACCTCTGTGCTCGCCAGCGTCTCATTTGTAATTGAAGACTGCAAAGAAGCAGTAAAGGCGCCTTTATAGCTTCCTTTGACCCAGAAAGAACCCGTGTACTTCTGTACTTTCACATCAATTCCCCACCATCCAGGATTTGAGATTCCCACGACTCCGCTTGATGCTGCCACATTCAGTGACGTTGGAAGGGCTGAGGAAAGTGGCTGTGAAAGGCCCTCGAGAGATAATACAGCTCCGTTCACGGCTGTCCAGGGATTAATTGTAGATGGATATACGGTGCTTCCCTGGAAGGCTCTATTCTGGATGAGCTCTGCGTATATTCCGCCATCTCCAGAATGATTGATGTCCTACTGGAAGTCAATTCCAGAACTTAACAATTTATGGTTCCAATTACCTCAAACATAATTCCATATTGCATTCCGGAGGTTCCATTGCCGCCAGTGCTTCCCACTGTAAGGTTTAATGCATGCGACACGCCTGCTAGTGCAGACAGACCAAGGAAATTAATGTAACGCATTTTTATGATTGGCACAGTCCAACTTCAGAGTCCTAACGAAGACGGACGACTGAGAGCTCTAACCCTTAGACGGTAGAGCCTGTATTTATGGTACTCAAGTCCCCACTTTATCAATTTTCGCCTACTTTTGTAAGTATTGACGCCCCTTTTATCAAGTGATTAAATATATATATATACATATATATAGGCACTACTTTATAAAGTGAGAGGTATATTTAATAGAATTAAGATTACGCCATGCATATCGGCCCCTTAAGGTCCACCTGAATGTTACACTATTGCGTGGATACGTCGTACATCACGCATAGATGAAACCTCGATTTTTAAGGGATAGAAGTCACGAAAATAACGCGTAAACTTAGTGAAATCTACCTGTCTTAATAAAATCTATTCACTTCATAAAGTAGTGCCTATATATATTCAATCACTTGATAAAAAGAGGCGTCAATACTTATAAAAATGGACGAATCTTGATAAAGTGGGGAACTTGACAACTGGAGGGGAACAGTACCAGCCGGTTGTGAATTCTCCATGGTAATCGTGACATCGTCAGGCATTCCGTGGATTCGGGAATAAAAGAAGCCGAGGCTGAGCATCTTTCCTTCCTAGGACAAGCGTTGTGCGTCCCGTTCTATAGTTCCAATATATAGGCACAACCGGTAGAATGAAGTGTGCTACATTTGGCTCTTTCAAGCTTTTCATAATTAGAAGCCCTTTTAACCCCCGAAGACTGCAAAAGTGGCCTGTATGGGTACCTGTAAGTCTGCGTGGCCAGCACATATTATCCACCGGGATTGAAGGGACGTTATTGAGTTAAAAGGCTTGCAAGGGACACTGGGCATGGAGGTTATGAATCTCCGTAAGAAAAGCGGGAGGGGCGTATGCTAGTAGAGTCTAGGTTTTAGTTGTGGCAGTTTTTATGCTTTATCCCGTATACCTTGTGACTAGTTTGCAGGGATGGCGCGAATCAATTTTCCTTATTCGATGGGAATGAGCCTCACGGATAATCCACAGCGGTAGATGTTCCGGAGCAAAATGACGCATCCTCTTAATGGGGGGTAATGGGGGGTTAAACAGCCCTGCCAAGTTATGTCTACAGCACTTCTCCATCGCAGATCTTGATGCTTTCCCACCAGTGAGAAAGCGACACCAGTTTAAGGCACCAGAACCAACTAGAAGTATATGGCCGCTGTAGATCACTTCGGGTATCGAGTTGCGGAAGATTACCAGGACCTGAAGATTTAATTCTCATGGTTTTCGACGTAAACCGTAATGTCGTATTAAGAGATATAATAAGTCAATATTATCCATCTGCTCCAGTGGTTACAGGAAACGATGGTTCTGATAAATATAGCAGTAAAAAGACCAGTAAAATTATTTGCAAAGGTTTACCGAATGCAGTAGTGTACAGACAATGCAATTGTCCTTTTTTACGAATTCTGTTATGTTTACCTACATTTGTTTTGAAAAACAGAAGGCATAACCCTAAATGGGCATCGAATTGCATCTGCATTGAAAGATAGTGATTCAGCTGCCAGCGGAGAAGAAAGCTTCCATAGAGTTTCAACAGTAATCAGATATTGAGTCTCGATTACCGCTGAAAATGAACTCTGAAAACAAGATCAAGAAAAGATATTTAAGGGTTGAAACTGCCTATACCCTACAAGCTGGGTCGTCCGGAGTCTGGAAGTCTCTCTGATGTGGAGGAGAGCAAAGCTGTGATATTGCAATGAGAAGTGATAAGGTAGTTACAGTCGCTTGTAAAATCGGCTTCACCCTCGGGTGTACTTTCTGAATTATTGCCCCACTTAAGGATCGGAGCCTCTATTAAATAGAGATAATAAAGAAATATATACATGCCTTATAGACTTATAGCTGCGACATAAAACTACCTTGCAGACTGATCTATTACTTCTACCATCCTTAAGTAATTATTATAGCATGCAACTGCAGTAGGGTGCTGTGAGCCGAGTGTTCTCTTGTACACATTCCAGGCCCTCTGGTAGAGCTCAGACGCAGTATCGTATCGCTTCCGCTGGTGGTAGAGGTATGCAAGACAATACACGCTCGTCAGTGTGTGGGTGCTCATTCCCCAGCGCCTTCTCATACCCTTCCAGCGCTCGTCAGTTCATTTGCTCTGCCTCCTCGTACTTTCCCTGGTATTGCAGTACCGACGCCAGGTTACTGACGCTCGTCAGCATATCCGGGTGCTCTTTTCCCAGCGCCTTCTCTCTCCCTTCCAGCGCTCGTCGGTTCATCTGCTCTGCTTCCTCGTACCTCCCCTGGTATTGCAGCACTAACGCCAGGTTGTTGACGCTCGTCAGCGTGGAAGGGTGCTCTTTCCCCAGTGCCTTCTCATACCCTTCCAGCGCTTGTCGGTTCATCTCCTCTGCCTCCTTGTACTTCCCCTGGCCTTGCAGCATCAGCGCTAGGTTACTGACGCTCGTCAGCGTGGAAGGGTGCTCTTTCCCCAGCGCCTTCTCATACCCTTCCAGCGCTCGTCGGTTCATCTGCTCTGCTTCCTCATACCTCCCCTGGTATTGCAGCACCGACGCCAGGTTGTTGACGCTCGTCAGCGTGTCTGGGTGCTCTTTCCCCAGCGCCTTCTCTCTTCCTTCCAGCGCTCGTCGGTTCATCTGCTCTGCCTCCTCGCACTTCCCCTGGGCTTGCAGCACCAGCGCCAGATTACTGACGCTCGTCAGCGTGTCTGGGTGCTCTTTCCCCAGCGCCTTCTCTATCCCTTCCAGCACTCGTCGGTTCATCTCCTCTGCCTCCTCGTACTTCCCCTGATATTGCAGCACTAACGCCAGGTTGTTGACGCTCGTCAGCGTGGAAGGGTGCTCTTTCCCCAGCGC